>Ga0155642_1124_pt1 | contig 8005 bp, 8 predicted proteins | sample RifCSPhighO2_12_FD_107299 | JGI IMG/M metagenome (GOLD analysis project Ga0155642, IMG submission 107299) | Erythrobacter sp. RIFCSPHIGHO2_12_FULL_63_10 | reverse complement strand
AAACCCGCCGATCCCGATATCGGCAATTGGGTGATCTGATGTATCTCTATGACCAATATGACCAGGCAATGGTCGATGCGCGCGTCGCAGAATTCCGCGACCAGACGCAGCGGCGGCTCAATGGCCGGCTGAGCGAGGAGCAGTTCCGCCCGCTGCGGTTGATGAACGGGCTCTATCTCCAACTGCACGCCTATATGCTGCGCGTGGCGGTCCCCTATGGCACGCTGAACAGTCGCCAGATGCATGCGCTTGCTGAAATTGCAGACAAGTATGACCGCGGTTATGGCCATTTCACCACCCGCCAGAACATCCAGTACAACTGGATCAGGCTGGAGGATGCGCCCGACATTCTGGCCGATCTGGCGGCGGTTGAAATGCACGCGATTCAGACCAGCGGCAATTGCATCCGCAACATCAGTTCGGATCATTTCGCGGGCGCGGCGGCAGACGAGCTTGTCGATCCCAGGCCTTATGCCGAACTGCTGCGCCAATGGTCGAGTTTCCACCCCGAATTCAGCTATCTGCCGCGCAAGTTCAAGATCGCGGTGATCGCTTCGGATACCGATCGTGCGGCGATGAAGCTGCACGATATTGGCATCCAGATCGTGCGAAATGAAGCGGGCGAGTTGGGCGCAGCTTTCTATGTCGGTGGCGGCATGGGCCGCACCCCCATGATCGCGCCGTGCATCCGCGCCTTCGTGCCGCTCGACCGGCTCATCACCTATGCCGAGGCGTGCCTGCGGGTTTACAACCGTTATGGCCGCCGCGACAACAAGTACAAGGCGCGGATCAAGATCCTAGTCCATGAACTCGGTCAGGATGAATATACTCGTCAGGTGGAGGCCGAATTCGCGCATCTGCTCAACCAGGGTATCGAGCCCCCACTGGCCGAGCTCGAGCGGATCAGGGGTTACTTTGCCGATCCATCGTTCGAAGGCGGTCTGCCGACCGAAATCGACCAGTCTGACCCCGATTTTGCGCTGTGGGCCGATCGCAACACCAACCCGCACAAAGCGGCAGGCTACGTTTCCGCCGTCATCAGCCTCAAGCCGGTTGGCGGAATTCCGGGCGATGCCAGCGCCCAGCAGATGCACCTGATGGCCGATCTGGCACGCGAATACTCGTTCGACGAATGCCGCGTCATGCACACGCAGAACATCGTCCTTCCGCACGTGCGGATTGCCGATCTCCACGCGCTGTGGACGAGGCTGGAAGCAGCGGGTCTGGGCTCGCCCAATCTCGATACGATCGAGGATATCATCGCCTGCCCCGGGCTCGATTATTGCAGCCTTGCCAATGCCCGCTCGATTCCCGTGGCGCAGAAGATTTCTCAGCGCTTTGCCCAGAGTGGGCGCACCGCCGTACTGGGCGAACTGAAGCTCAAGATTTCGGGCTGCATCAACGCCTGCGGCCACCACCATGCCGGCCATATCGGCATCCTCGGCGTCGATCGGAAGGGCAAGGAAAACTACCAATTGCTGCTTGGTGGCAGCGAAGCGCAGGACACCTCGCTGGCAAGGATCACCGGCCCCGGCTTTGACGAGGACGGGATTGTGAACGCGGTCGAAAAGGCAACCGATGTCTATCTCGCCAATCGCAGTGAAGGCGAGCGTTTCCTCGATACCTATCGCCGCATCGGCATGGAGCCGTTCAAGGAGGCGCTTTATGGCTGAAGAACTCGGCACCAGCCCTGACGAAGTGCAATTCCGTTTCCGCGATGGCGAACCGGTTGACCATGCCGCAGTGACCGTCGACAGCTTCCTCGATCAGTCGAATGCCACGGCGGTGCGGATCGAACCGGGCGACGATGCGCGCGCGCTGCTGCCGCATCTGGACCGGCTAGCGCTGATCGAGGTCAATTTCCCGACGTTCGGCGATGGGCGCGGCTATTCCGCCGCCCGTGTCCTGCGCGAAGCGGGCTACGCTGGCGAACTGCGCGCGGTGGGTGATGTGCTGATCGACCAGCTCGCTTCAATGCGCCGCTGCGGATTTGATTCCTTCGCGCCTGACAAGCGCCTCGACGAAGATGACGCGCGCGCCGCATTCGCGCGCTGGCCCGAGGACTATCAGCGTGCGGCTGACGCTCACCGCCCGGTCTGGGCCAAACGGCACGGCGAGGCGTGATGAACCAGCTGCGCCCCATCGACCGGATCGACACCGGCCCGCGCTTTTCGGAGCAAGATGCGATCCGTCTCAACCGGATGTTTCGCGGTTCTTCGACGCAGGAAATGCTCCAGTCGGTGATTCGCGATGGCCTGGCGGGCGAAATTGCGGTGGTATCCAGTTTTGGTGCTGAGAGCGCGGTGCTGCTGCATCTGATTGCACAGGTCGATCCGTCGGTGCCGGTGCTGTTCCTCGAAACGGGCAAGCATTTCCCTGAAACGCTGGCCTATCGCGATGCGCTGGTCACGCAGCTGGGGCTGACAAACCTTGTTAATATCACGCCAGATGCTCCTGAATTAGCCAAAAAAGATGAAACTGGCCTCAGATGGTCCTACGATCCCGATGGTTGCTGCGATATCCGCAAGGTCAGACCGCTGGCGAAGGCGCTCGCTGCGTTCGACGCCAGCTTTACCGGTCGCAAAGCTTTCCAGTCGCAGACACGCGCCAGCCTGCCGCGCTTCGAAATCGATAGTTCCGATGCGCAGGGGCGGCTCAAGATCAATCCGCTGATCGACTGGACTGCCGAGGATATCGACGCCTGGTTCGAAACGCATGGCCTGCCGCGCCATCCGCTGGTTGCGGAGGGCTTCCCCTCAATCGGGTGCAGACCCTGCACGCACAAGGTCGCGCCGGGCGAAGACGCGCGCTCGGGCCGGTGGAAGGGCTGGGACAAAACCGAGTGCGGCATCCACACCCCACTCACCGATGATGGCGAGCTGCCCCCGGGTTACGAACCATTTCTCTGAGTGGCGGACCGAAGGGGCGGGTGCGCATCGGCGCTGCCCGCCCCCGGTTCTCACGCAATCAACTCCAGCGTCAGCTCACTACGCGCTCGACAGTCGAGACTTCGCCGGTGTCGGGATCCTTCGACGTATAAACGCCGTTCGCATCGACCGCCTCATCATAGCACTTCTGGGTGGCGCCCTCTTCGTCGGGAGTCACGCAGTAGGATTCAGGGGACTTCTGTTCCCACTTGCCAGTACTTACTTTGCCGTCCGCCGCAGTGCTGACGTAGGTGCCATCGGCGCGCACATCTTCCATGGTCGTGGTGCCATCGGCAGCAGTGACCTTGTACATGCCAACCGACGGTAAGCCATCGGCGGCGATATTTGCCGGTACGGCCTCAGTGGCTTCCGCAGGAGCCTCAGCTTCTTCAGCGGTTTCGGGCTGCGAACAGGCCGCAAGTGCCGCAAATCCGGCAACGAGAACTATCTTCTTCATAATTTTTCCCTCTCTCGTGACTCGCTTTGCGGCAATTGCCGTCAACGCGACTCGCGATCCCGGGCTGAGATTATGCTTAACCTGTGACACTGCAATAAGATTGATCAGAGCCAACCTGCGCTGCGATACCACTCAACCGTAGCGGCAAGGCCGGCCTCGCCCCCAATTTGCGGCGACCACAAGGCTTCGGGAACCTGCCGATCAAACCGCGCCACCCAATTGGGATGGCACATATAGCCGACACGGTCGCTCGTAAGCTTCGCACGGTCACCGCGTAGTAGCCGGTCGATGCCCGCCGCGCCGCGCAAAGCCGCACGCGGCAGGTGCGGGGCGATGATCTTTCGGCCCACCGATTGCCCGATCGCATGGGCCAGTTCCTTGTGGCTCCACCCGCCTTCGCGTCCGTCGTCGGGTTCGAATATTTTGTGCCTTGTCGTCCCTACCGCTGCGCTACTTGAGGGCCCGACAAGCCTCAACAAAAGCCGCGCCAGATCATCGACGTGGATGATCGAGGTCGCCCCGCCTGGCGGAAGCGGAACAATGCCCAGCCGCGCCGCACGGAACAGTTCGAACATTTCGGTATCGCGTGGGCCATAAACGGCCGGCGGACGGACGATCGTCCAATCGAGCCCGCTGGCCTTGACCAGCTCTTCCGCCTGCGCCTTCGACGCGCCGTATCGGGACAGCGTCGGCTCGCGCGCCGCAAGCGAGGAAACGAACACCAAGCGCTTGACCCGCGCCTCTTTCGCAGCTGCGACGACATTGGCTGTGCCGGTGACATTTGCTGCCTCGAAATTGGCCGGATCGGGTGTGTTCGTGAGTCCGGCGATATGGATCAATGCGGCTGCGCCTTGGGCGAGCGTGGCCAGCGCACTTTCATCCGCGAGGCTGCCCGCGACCCATTCGACCCCTTCGCGCTGTTCTTGCTCCCGGCGGGTAAGCGCACGAACATGATACGCGTCGCGTTCGTCCTCAAGTCGCGAAGCGGTTGGTCGAACACGGTCCAATAAGGCCTGCCCGACAAAGCCGGTTCCGCCGGTAATCGCCAGCGGAGCCCCGCTGGTCACAGCATCACCAGATGATCGCGGTGAATTATCGCCGCACGCGGGGCATAGCCCAGCCTTTCGGCCTGCTCGCTCTCGCGCTTTCCGGCGATTGCCTGCACCTCAGCAGCGTCATATTCGGCAAGGCCCTGCGCCAGCGCTTGGCCGGTCATGGTCATAATCTTGACCAGATCGCCGCGTCTGAAGCTCCCCGAAACGCCAACCACGCCCGCCGCCAGCAGGCTCGCACCGGCGCGCAACGCTTCAGCGCACCCATTATCGACCCTCAATGTACCAGCCACAGCCAGGCGGCCTCCCAACCAGGCCTTGCGTGCACCGTCGCGGCGCTGCGAAACAAAGATCGTGCCACGTTCGGCATCTATAGCCCGCGCAATCGGCGCCTCATGCGTGCCATTGATGATCGCCAGCGCAATCCCCGCGCGCTCGGCAATCTGTGCTGCTTGCAGTTTCGAGACCATCCCGCCCGAACCCAGGCCCGAAGTCGATGCCGCGCTCGCCATGGCGAACACTTCGGGGTGATGCCGTCAACCTGCTCGACCAGCTGCGCATCCGAGAGGCCGGGATCGCGATCGTAAAGCCCGTCCACATCAGAGAGCAACAGCACAGCATCGGCACCTGCTGCCTGCGCCACGCGCGCTGCCAGCCTGTCATTGTCGCCAAAGCGGATTTCCGCCGTCGCAACGCTGTCGTTCTCGTTCACAACCGGCACCGCCCCCGCTTCGAGCAGGCGCGCAAAAGTGGCCGAGGCGTTGAGATAGCGCCGCCGGTCCTCCAGATCATCGAGCGTCAGCAGGATCTGCGCGGCGGTGAGACCATGTGCCCCAAGATTTTCCGACCACAGATGGGCCAGCGCGATCTGCCCCACCGACGCGGCGGCCTGCGCATCGGCCAGACTGGCGCGGCCACCCCTGGCCAGGCCGAGCTTCGCCGACCCCAGCGCAATCGCACCCGAGCTGACCAGCACGATTTCGGTGCCGTGCCCGCGCAGCCCCGCCAGTTCTTGCACCAGCGAAGCGAGCCATGCCTTGCGCGGCTCACCCCGTTCGACCAGCAGCGAACTGCCGATCTTGACCACCAACCTGCGGCAGCCATTAAGGTCTTGAAGCCGTTTTAACCGCATCGGATCAGACCGGCGACCATTCGCCGCTTTCCCCCTCGTCGGTCTCTTCAACCGCCGCGGCCTTGGTCTCGGTCGAGGTGGATTCGGGTAGAAATCCGAGTACCGCATCGAGCAGCCGCTCGATACCTTGGCCGGTAGCGCCCGAGATTGCGAAAACCTCCTCCGCCCCCACGTCCTTGAGTTCCTGAGCGAATCCCTCGGCCAGTTCGGCATCGGCCAGATCGAGCTTGTTGAGCGCGACCAGGCGCGGCTTGTCGGCCAGTCCGCTGCCATAGGCATCGAGCTCTGCTTCGACGATCTGCATGGCTTCGGTGGGATCCTGCCCGGCGATGTCGATCAGATGGATCAGCACTCGGCAGCGTTCGATATGCCCTAAAAAGCGATCACCGACCCCCGCGCCTTCCGCAGCGCCTTCGATCAAGCCGGGAATATCGGCCACCACGAATTCGCGCCCCTTGTGCCGCACCACACCCAGCTTGGGCACCAGCGTGGTAAAGGCGTAATCGCCCACTTTGGCCCGCGCATTGGTAATCTGGTTGATAAAGGTCGATTTGCCGGCATTGGGCAGGCCCAGCAGGCCGACGTCGGCCAGCAGCTTCAATCGCAGCCACACCCACATCTCTTCGCCCGGCTCGCCCGGCTGGTGCTGGCGCGGCGCGCGATTGGTGCTGGTCTTGTAGCTGGCATTGCCGCGCCCGCCCAATCCGCCCTCGAGCAGAACCTCGCGCTGGCCGACCTCGGTAAAATCGGCCAAAACCTCGTCGGTTTCGTCAGCAATGATCTGCGTCCCCACCGGCACCTTGATCACCAGCGGCGGCGCGCTGGCTCCGGTGCGGTCCTTGCCCATGCCATGGCTGCCGCGCTTGGCCTTGAAGTGCTGGGTATAACGGAAGTCGATCAGCGTATTGAGCCCGGCCACGGCCTCGAACACGACATCGCCGCCCCTGCCGCCGTCACCGCCGTCAGGGCCGCCATATTCGATATACTTCTCGCGCCGGAAACTGACGGCCCCAGGGCCGCCTCCGCCGGATTTGAGATAGACTTTGGCTTGGTCAAGGAAATGCATGGCCGCTCCCTATGCATTTCCCCGCGATTTGGCGAGTGTTTTGCGCGCCGCAGGCCCTACGGTGTGATGCTGATGCCCGCGATCGCCGACCGGCCCGGAGCGACGAAACTGAACACAGGCTCGTAATGCTCGCCCAAAAGGTTCTCGATCCGCCCGAACAGCTCGATCCTGTCCGTTAGGCGGATGCGGGCGTTGAAATTGACCAGCGTATAAGCGTCGAGCCTGACGATGAGCGGAACGAAGCTTGGATCGGTGAAGGCAAAATCATCGGCTGCACCATTGTGCCGGACAATCAAATTGGCTGATGCCGCATCGCCGGGCGCGGTCCAGGTCAACACGGCTGAGGCGATATTGGCCGGGCGGCGCACTTCGTCCGCGCCGTCTTCCCTGGCATCGAGCCAGGTGTAGGCCGCATCGATGCTCAGTTGCGGCCCGATCTTCGCCTGCGCCGACAGTTCCAGCCCCTTGCGCGTCGATTTGGTCTGGCGATTGGCGGGTGTGGCCAGAAAATCGGGCGGCAGGAACGTGGTGAAAATCTCGTCGTCCAGGTCGCTTTCAAACCAGGTCGCGGAGATTTTTGCCGCCCCATCGGCAAGGTTGTGGTCGATCCCCGCCTCCCAGCCCGTGGATTTTTCGGGCTTGAGGTCTTCATTGCCGATGAAACGGCCATCGACAAAGCCGTAAAGCTCATAAAAACCGGGGTTCTTGATGCCCGAGCCATAGGAGGCGCGCAACCGCGTTGCCGGGCCTGCATCAATGCCGCCCGCCACGCGCAGCGTGGTAGCATCGGCAAAGCGGTCGTTGAAGTCTCGCCTCATGGCGGCGGACAGGTCGAAGTCCTCGCCTGCAAGCGCGTATTCGCCAACCAGGCCGATGTTGCGCGTGTTGCGCCTGCCGGTGAAGGCAAAGCCAAACGGATCGGTGTTGCGGAAGCTTTCGCGCTCCCAATCGGCGGCGAAGGTCAGTCGATGCGCGAATACCGGCCCGGCAAGGTTGAGGCTGGTCACATAGGAGGCCTTGAGCCGCTGACCCTTGCTGCCAAAGGTGCGCTGATCGTCGGCAAAGCTGTCGCGCGTCACATCGGCGAGTTGGGCCGAAAGATCATGCGTCCAATCGGGGCTTGCGACGAAATTCAGTCCAGCCAGCGCGTAGAATGCGTCATTTGTGAAGCGCACCCCCGGCGAATCGACCACCATGCCCAATGTCGGGCTGGCGGGATTGAAGTCCTGATCGTTGAAATCGCCCTCGGTCGAAACATAGCGAGCAACCGTGCGCACAACCAGATCGGGGGCAAGTTCGGCCAAACCCTTGGCGGTCAGCATTTCACGGCCTGCGGCGAGGATCTCGCGGATTACGGCGCTGGCAGCCGCC
>Ga0155642_1120_pt1 | contig 8181 bp, 9 predicted proteins | sample RifCSPhighO2_12_FD_107299 | JGI IMG/M metagenome (GOLD analysis project Ga0155642, IMG submission 107299) | Erythrobacter sp. RIFCSPHIGHO2_12_FULL_63_10 | reverse complement strand
TAAAGGATAGCCGCCCAACGGAGGACAATTCCTCGATCCGACGCAGGCGCCAGTGTTCGAGCTGCGGCGCGCGTTTCACCACCTTCGAACGCGTCCAGCTGCGCGAGGTGACTGTGTCAAGAGCGGGGCCAACGGGAAAGAGGGGCGTCGCGAGAGCTTTGACCGGGGCAAGCTTGAACAATCGGTGACGCTCGCCTGCCGCAAACGCGGGGTGGAGCAGGAACGAATCGACCAGCTTGTGTCGGGCATCCAGCGCCAGGTCGAAACCGCCGGGGACGCTGAAGTATCCTCTTCCAGGATCGGCGAAATGGTCATGGACGGCCTGCGGCAGATCGACAGCGTTGCTTATATTCGCTTCGCATCGGTCTATCGCGATTTCAGCGAAGCGCGCGATTTCGAGGAGTTCGCCAGCACCGTGCAGGAAGCGGCGCAAGATGGCGCAAGTTGAAGCGCCGGTCTTAGTGCTCGTCCGCCCGCAACTGGGCGAAAATATCGGCAAGGCAGCGCGCGCCATGCTCAATTTCGGACTTGCCGAGATGCGGCTTGTTGCCCCGCGTGAGGGCTGGCCCAATCCCAATGCTGGCCCTGCCGCTGCCGGGGCCGACAAGGTGCTCAACCAGGCCAAGGTGTTCGAAACGACTGCCGAGGCGGTGGCCGACTGTTCGCATGTCTATGCCACCACCGTGCGCAAGCGCGGCATGACCAAGCCCGTTTTCGGGCCAGATGAGGCGGCGCAGGCGATCCGCACCAGCCCCGGCAAGAGCGCGGTGCTGTTTGGGCCCGAGCGTTCGGGATTGTCGAAAGAAGATGTAGCGCTGGCCCGCGCGATCCTGACTGTGCCGGTCAACCCGGATTTCGGTTCGCTCAATCTGGCGCAGGCGGTGGTGCTGGTCGCGTATGAATGGTCAAGGCATCAAGGGCTAGCTCAGCCCACGCAGGAAGAGCTGCTGCCGCCCGCCCCGCAGGCCGAGCTCGACGGCCTAATCGCCCAGCTCGAAACCATGCTCGAGCCAAAGGGTTATTTCCTGCCCGAAGGCCGGGCCGAGGCGACGCGCACAACCTTGCGCAACGTGCTCACCCACCCGCGCTGGAACCACCTGCAGGTGCGCACGCTGCGTGGTGTTTTGTCCACCTTGGGGCGCAGTTCTCGCGACAAGGACTGAAACTTGTTTATTGGACATTCATCTGATTCTTGGCATTAAAGTATCGAATCAGCCGATTAGTTCCCCCAACCACTCCAATTTCGGAGCGATCCACATGCAATTGATTCTGTCCCTGCTTTCAGCTCCAGCGCTTGTCCTCGCCGTGCAGGCTGCTCCCGCTGCCGACCAGCAGTCAGCCAACGCAGCCCCCGCTACGCCGGATGAAGCGCAAGCCGAAGCAAAGAGCGAAGCGAAGCAAGAGGCCAAGCCGGAAAAGCCCACGAAAATCTGCAGGACCATCCGCAACACCGGGATGCGCACACTGGCGCGGCAATGAAAAACGCAGGATCAGTGGGAAAAAGCGGACTCCGAAGCTGCGACTGATCAGGACCTGCAAATGAAGACCGGACAGCTGAATCCCGGCTGATCCTGCGCAAGGCAGTCGCTCCGCAGCTTGACGCTGGCAGCAATCCTGCTATGCGCGCCCCTTCGCGATTTGGCCCCGTATCCCGGTGAAGCGGTGGCCGCGCTGGAGAATTGCTCCTGCGGTGCGATGCCGGGTTGAATGGCCACCATTGGGGTGGCCCAGCAAATTGAAGGAAACGACTTATGTCGAAGCGCAAAAGCGCCAAGTACAAACTTGACCGCCGGATGGGCGAAAACATCTGGGGTCGGCCAAATTCCCCGGTTAACAAGCGTTCTTATGGCCCCGGCCAGCACGGCCAGCGCCGCAAGAGCAAGGTCAGCGATTTCGGCATTCAGCTGCGCGCCAAGCAGAAGCTCAAGGGCTATTACGGCGACGTGACCGAAAAGCAGTTCAAGCGCACCTATCAGGAAGCTGGCAAGATGAAGGGCGATACCGGCCAGAATCTGATCGGCCTGCTTGAGCGCCGCCTCGACATGGTGGTCTATCGCGCCAAGTTCGCGCCGACGGTTTTCTCTGCGCGCCAAGTCGTCAGCCATGGCCATATCTATGTGAATGGCGTCAAGTGCAACATCGCTTCGCGCCGCGTCGATGTCGGCGATGTGATCAGCCTGGGCAAGAAGGCCAAGGAAATGGCATTGGTGATTGAAGCGCAGGGCCTGCCCGAGCGTGACATTCCCGATTACGTTGCGACCGATGGCAATGACAAGGTGACCTTCACCCGCGTGCCCAAACTCGACGAAGTCCCCTATCCGGTGACGATGGAACCGAACCTGGTGGTCGAATTCTATTCGCGCTGATCGGATTAGCGATAGCGAAATACGAAAGGGCGGCCCCGCGGGGTCGCCCTTTTTTGTTCAGCGCGCCAGACTGGCAGTCAGGAAGCCGTCGATTTCCATCAGCATTTTCGTGCGCGCGTCGCTGTCGCTCAGGCTGTGATCCAGATCCTTGAATTCGAGATAGCGAACCCGCTTGCCTGCGCTTTCCAATCTCTGCTTCATGAGCCGCGACTGCTGGACATCGACGTTTTGGTCGAATGTTCCATGAACCAGCATGACCGGCGCGGCAAATTCGGAAGCATGTTGCGCGGGGCTCCCTGCCTTGACGTGTGGTCCTTGGCCAATAAAGCGGTCAACCAGCGAAAAATTCGTGAACGGACGAGCGTCTTCCCTCAACCGTTCCAAATCGGTGACCGGCGCAATTGCGACGATGGCCTTGTAGAGTTGCTGGTCGAGCACCTGCGATTGCAGTGCGGCATAACCGCCATATGACCAGCCAACCACCGCCATACGCTCCGGGTCGGCAATTCCTTGTGACACCAACCAGCGCCCGGCGTCGTTGACATCTGCAATCGCCGTTTTCCAGGCCTGAAATCCGTTGCGGCCAAACCAGGCTGTGCCATAGCCGCTCGATCCGCGATAGTTGGGCTGCAAAACAGCGTATCCGCGCGCAGTGAAGAATTGAACCAGCCAATCAAAGCCCCATTCGTCGCGCGCGCTTGGACCACCGTGAGGCAAGACTATGGCCGGCAATCCCTGCGCATCGGCCACGCCAGGCGGAAGAGTGAGATATCCCGGGATGACAGTGCCATCGGCTGCCGGAATGCTTACAGGATGCATGGCACCCAGCTTTCGCCCAACCAATTCATTGCGGATCGGCAGCAACTCGGCCAACTGTCGGCTTTGCTTGTCGTAAATATAGCTCATGCCCGGATCGACATCGCTTGATGCGACGATCAGCAACTGGTTTTCATCCGCGCTCGCATCGACGATATCCACCAGCGGTTTGCCCGGCAGGACAGCTGCCAGACCTTTGGCGAGCGCGGCAAGTTCCGGATCGATATACTGTACCTGCCGCTTTTCAGTCGCATAGCTGGCGCCGACCACACGGTTGCGCCTTCCGATCCTGATCAAGCGATCGACATCGACGTCGTTCCGACCAACGATCAGCTCGCGCCGCCCCGTTCCATCGAGCGCGAAAGTGAAAAGTGCGTCAAAGCCATTGTGTTCATCGAAGCCAAACGCGCGATTGGTGGCCGCATCCACCGCAACCGGCACAAACCCAACGCGCGTTTGAGCGTCAACTTCAACGCTCTCGATATCCAGCCATTTGTTGGAGTCCGCAGTACGATAATAATAGAACCGCTTTGGCCCCAGCCTCCCTGCGGAATCAAAGGGATGACGTACCATTACCCGAACCCGACCACTATCGTCCGCAATATACCTTGTGGCATCGCGATTGGGCTGCTCAACCCGCCTCCTCCGCAGATCAGCGACGTCCACCTCTTCGACCCCGAGCCCCTCGGCCTTGCTGGCGGTCAAGCTTCCCGTGGTCATTTCCGGTACGAACTCTCGGGTCATGAGAATTTTGCCCGGTCGGTCTGCAATTTCGAGCGCAATCACGTCGCCGCCATCCTGGCTGATACCCAACGCGCGCGAACCGAGACTGCGGCTGAGAAATTTATGGCCGCTCCCATCCGCATTGACGATCACAAGCCGGGTAAAGCCAAGGAGCATGCCTGCGGAATTTTCGGCAACGAAAATACCGCAAACAAGCCGGTCTTCGCTCATCCAGTCACAATAGCTGATATCGTCGCGGATATCCGAATTGACCAAAATCGCGCGCGGAACCGCATTACCGGCCAAATCGACTACACGGATTGCTTCCCCGGAACCGCCCGATGGAGCAATAATGGCAATCTTGGTGCCCGAAGGAGAAATACTGATATCCAGGACGCTCTGGCGCGCACCGAATGCCTCGGCTGCTTCTTGCACGGTTTGCGCCATCGCTGCAGTTGCCAAACAGCTTGCGCAAGCCGCCATCGCCCCGAGTGCAGTTGCGAATCGTTTCATTTGCGGCCCCCCAATAGGCGCAACTGTCACAATTTTTCCGTTGCTTGCAACCCCATGAGGTTAATTGCAGTCCGACAGGAATTATTGCTGGGCGGTAGCGCCCGGTCAGGAGTGAAGCCGGTCCCATTCGTCCAACTCAAAGGCGATCGAGCCTTCGACCAGACGCTCCCACATATCGGCAATCGCATCGCTCGGAAGGTCGCGCGCCTGTGCTTCGGCTCGCGCCGCAGCGATGACGACGGCCTTGCGCGCCTCGTCACGAACGGCATCGCGGCTCTGCTTGATGCGGGCCGCTGCGCGCATATAGTCAAACCGCCGTTCGAGGAGCGCGACAAGCTCGCGGTCGAGCGCGTCCACGCCCTCGCGAACTTCGGCCATGGTCGCACATTCTTCGGGCCGTTTCGCCATCAATCACCGCCCCCGAGGTAATCGCGCCGGAAATCGGAGGCGAAACGCGCAAACGTACCCTCACCAATGGCATCGCGCATCGCCTGCATCAGTTGCTGGTAGAAGCTGAGGTTGTGCTCGGTCAGCAGCATCGCGCCCAGAATCTCGCCCGATTTGTGCAGATGGTGCAGATAGGCGCGCGAATAGCTGGCGCACACCGGGCAGGAACAACGCTCATCAAGCGGGCCGGTATCTTCGGCATGGCGCGCGTTCCTCATATTGAGCGGACCGGCCCAAGTGAATGCCTGACCATTGCGGCCCGAACGCGTTGGCAGCACGCAATCGAACATGTCGATCCCGCGCGTGACAGCGCCGACCAGATCATCAGGTTTGCCCACACCCATCAAATAGCGCGGCCTGTCCTGCGGCAGCATATCGGGCGCGAAATCGAGCGCGGCGAACATCGCCTCCTGTCCCTCACCCACAGCAAGACCGCCCACGGCATAACCGTCAAAGCCGATCTCGATGAGCTTCTCGGCCGAAATGCGGCGCAGATCTTCGTCGAGAGCGCCCTGTTGTATCCCGAACAGCGCGGCCCTGTTGGCATGCTCTTCACCGGCATCGAAACCGGCACGGCTGCGCGCTGCCCAGCGCATCGAGAGTTCCATCGATCGGGCAATCACATCGCGCGGCTGATCGGCGCGCGGGCATTCGTCGAACGCCATGACCACGTCCGAACCGAGCAACCGCTGGATTTCCATCGATCGTTCGGGGGTGAGCATATGCTTCGACCCGTCGAGGTGGCTGCGAAACTCCACCCCTTCCTCGGTCAGCTTGCGCAGCTCGGAAAGGCTCATCACCTGATATCCGCCGCTGTCGGTCAGGATCGGGCGAGGCCAGTTCATGAAGGCGTGCAAGCCGCCCAACCGCGCGACCCGCTCTGCCCCTGGCCGCAGCATCAGGTGATAGGTATTGCCCAGAATGATGTCGGCACCCGTTTCGCGCACGCTTTCAGGCTTCATCGCCTTGACGCTCGCAGCGGTCCCCACGGGCATGAAGGCCGGTGTACGGATCTCGCCGCGCAACATGACGATGCGCCCTGTACGCGCCTTGCCGTCCGTCGCCTCGATGGTAAAATCGAAGCGGCTGGTCATTCGCTCAGCCGCCAGCCTGTGTGGAAGATGAAGGTGATGATGCCAACGCAGATCGCCAGGAATCCCAGCGTCAGCCCCAGCGATACTCCAAACGAGACATCGGACGCGCCGTAGAACGTCCAGCGCAAGCCATTGACCAGATAGACGATCGGATTGGCCATCGCGATCTTGTCCCATGGCTGGGGCAGCATATCGATCGAATAAAAGGTGCCGCCCAGGAATGTCAGCGGCATCAGGATCAGCATGGGAATAATCCCCAGCTTCTCGAAATTGTCCGCCCAGATGCCCAGGATGAATCCGAACAGCGAGAAACTGGCCGAGACCAAAATGATGAATCCCACCGCCAGCAACGGGTGCGCGATGTGATAATCGACGAAGAACGATGCGGTGGCGAGGATGATCGTGGCCAGTATCAGGCTTTTCATTGCGGCCGCGCCGACAAAGCCGATCAGCGTTTCGGCAACGCCCACGGGTGCCGAGAGCAGCTCATAGATCGTGCCGGTAAAACGCGGCATGTAGATGCCGAAACTGGCATTCGAGGTCGTCTCGCCCAGCAGGGTGAGCATCAGCAAGCCGGGAATGATGAAGGCTGCATACTCCACCCCGCCCAGCGCGGGCATGCGGTTGCCGATGGCCGAGCCGAAAACGATGAAATAGAGTGAGGTGGTGAGAACGGGCGAGACGATCGATTGGAATGCTGTGCGGAAGGCGCGCATCAGCTCGCGCGTGAAGATCGCCCAGGTCCCGCGAAGGTTGAACGCTGTCATGCTGCCTCCTTCTGTTGACCCAGAAGGCCGACGAAAATGTCCTCGAGCGAGGATTCGCGAATATCGATGCCGCAATAATCGATGCCTGCCGCAACCAGCGCCTTGGTCAGTTCGGCCACCTCGGATCGCCCCAGGCCCGTGCCATCGCCGCCGCGATAGGTGATCGCCATACCATCTGGCGCCAGCTCGACGGGGAAGTGCGTGATGGCTTCGGGGAGCTGCGGCAGTGAATGCGCAAGAGTGATCCGCGCCTCGGTGCGGCCCAGGCGCGCCATCATCGCCGCCTTTTCATCGACCATCAGGATGCGGCCCTTGTTTATGATCCCCACCCGGTCGGCCATTTCCTCGGCTTCATCGATATAATGGGTGGTAAGGATGATGGTGACACCGCGTTCGCGCATGGCGGCGATCAACTTCCACATATCCTTGCGCAGTTCGACATCGACCCCGGCTGTAGGCTCGTCAAGGAACAGCAGCTCCGGCTCATGCGCCAGCGCTTTGGCGATCAGCACGCGGCGCTTCATCCCGCCCGAAAGCTCGCGGATCTGCGCCTTACGCTTGTCCCACAGGCTCAGCGAGCGCAGAATTTCCTCGATCCGGGCTTTGTCATGTGGCTGGCCGAACAGCCCGCGCGAATAGCTGACCGCACGTTCAACGGGTTCGAACATGTCGGTCGAAAGTTCCTGCGGGACCAGGCCGATCCGTGCGCGGGCGCTGCGCCAGTTTTGCGCCATGTCATCGCCAAAGGCGCGGATCGTGCCCGAAGTCGGACGCACCAACCCGCACACAGCGCCAATAAGGGTAGTCTTGCCCGCCCCGTTGGGGCCAAGCAGCGCAAATATCTCGCCCCTGCGGATGGACAGATCGACGTTTTCCAGCGCCTTGGTGCCGCCGGAATATATTTTGGTCAGGCCGGAAATTTCGAGAATTGGATCGTGCACAACGCGCTCCGCAGGAATGGTCCGGGTCAGCTAGTCATTTCAGTTGCAAATTACAACGTATATTTGCTCACGGCAGCAGCAACGACGAATCGCCATAAGAATAGAAACGATAGCCTTGCTCAATCGCGTGGGCATAGGCCCCTTGCATCCGGTCAAGCCCCATCAATGCGCTGACCAGCATGAACAGTGTCGATCGCGGCAGGTGAAAATTGGTCATCAGCCCGTCAACCGTGCGGAAGCGATAACCAGGCGTGATGAAAATCGCGGTGTCACCCTCGAACGGCTCGATAATTCCATCCGCATTCGCAGCGGATTCAAGAAGCCGCAGCGACGTCGTGCCCACAGCGATGATCCGTCCGCCCGCGGCCCGCACCGCATTGAGCCGGTCGGCCACCGGACCATCGATCCGGCCCCATTCGGCGTGCATCACGTGATGTGCGGTATCATCGACCTTGACCGGCAGGAAAGTTCCCGCGCCGACGTGCAGCGTCAGCGTTTCATGCCCGATCCCGGC
>Ga0155642_1101_pt4 | contig 8344 bp, 6 predicted proteins | sample RifCSPhighO2_12_FD_107299 | JGI IMG/M metagenome (GOLD analysis project Ga0155642, IMG submission 107299) | Erythrobacter sp. RIFCSPHIGHO2_12_FULL_63_10 | reverse complement strand
GGGAAACTGGCCGTTGCACGCGCAGCAAAGGTCAGCTCGAGCGGATTGGCCAGATCCAGTCCACCGGTGCTCGGGGTGTTGGAGCGAAATGTGATCGCCATGCGATGCTCGCTTTCCTCGACCAGTTGGGGGCTGTTGAGCCTCAACAGCTCCAGATGGCCGCGAAAATCGGTGGCGGTGACCAGCAGGTCGATCGGATGACCTGCCGGCAGCAGCGGTGGGCCTTGCTTGCCTTCGCGCATCGCGACAAAACCGCCGCAGAGCAGGCCCGAGAACCCCAAACCCGAGAAAGGTGGTTCAAACCACCTGCCACGGATAAAACGCGAGACTTTGTGCCGCACTTCTGCTCTCGTCTCAGGGGAAACGCTCTCGCTAACGGCGCTGTCCGGCCGCCGCAGCAACCATTCGACAAAAGGCTGCGCCCAGAACTTGGCAAAGCGCCACAGAGGCCGTGCGTCAGGATGCACCAGGCTTTCGACATCGGCATTATCCAGCCACAGATCGGTCAGTGGATCGAGCGACTGGCCCGAGTGGATCGCCTGCGCGAGGAAGACGGCGTTGATCCCGCCCGCGCTTGCCCCGGAAAGGATGTCGGCCAGCACGCGCAGGTGCAGGCCCTGCGTTTCGGCAATATGATCGATCAGGGTGCGATAAACCGCCTCGCTGCGCCCAGTGCTTGGTTCCTGGGAATGCGATGCCCGGCTGGCCCGCGCCAGATGCCAGATCTCTTTGGTGACGCCGTGCATGTAAACCGCAAGGCTGACCCCGCCATAACAGACCAGGGCAATTCTGAGTTCCTTTTGGCGCATGGCGGAGTGATGGCGGGTAAAATCGCATAAGGCAATTGCGTTCTTTTTATGTTCCGTTTATCGCTGCCGCATGGCCAAAACGAAAAAGCGCTATGTTTGCCAGGCTTGCGGCAGTGTTTCGCATCGCTGGCAAGGGCAATGCCCGGACTGCAGCGAATGGAACTGCATGGTCGAAGATGCTCCTGCAACGGTATTTTCGCAAAAGCATGATCTTTCAAGTGGCGGCCGTGTTGTCCAATTCGCGCCGCTCAATGCATCTGTGGAACTGCCGCAGCGGAGCAGCACCGGCCTCGCCGAATTTGACCGGGCGCTTGGTGGTGGGCTGGTGCCGGGCTCTGCGATCCTTATGGGCGGCGATCCAGGAATCGGCAAATCGACCCTGTTACTGCAAACGGCTGCCGCAATTGCGCGTGAGGGCGCCAGCGTGGTCTATGTCAGCGGCGAGGAGGCGGCGGGCCAAGTGCGCCTGCGCGCATCGCGGCTCGGCCTTTCCGATGCGCCGATCAGCCTCGCTTCCGAAACCTCGGTCCGCGATATTCTGACGACGCTGCGCAAGATGGAAGCGCCATCGATGCTGGTGATCGATTCGATTCAGACCATGTACTCGGACACGATTGAAGGCGCGCCCGGCACGGTCAGCCAGGTGCGCGGATGCGCATTCGAACTGATCCGCTATGCCAAGGAAAGCGGCGTTGTGTTGGTGCTGGTTGGTCACGTGACCAAGGATGGCAGCATCGCCGGGCCGCGTGTGCTCGAACACATGGTCGATGTGGTGATGAGCTTCGAGGGAGAACGCAGCCACCAGTATCGCATTTTGCGCGCACTCAAGAACCGGTTTGGTGCGGTGGACGAGATCGGCGTTTTCGCCATGCAGGGCGAGGGGCTGGTCGAGATTGCCAATCCCTCGATGCTGTTCCTTTCGGGCCGCGATGTACCATTGGCGGGCAGCGCGGTGTTCCCGGCGCTGGAAGGGACGCGCCCTGTTCTGGTGGAAATCCAGGCGTTGATCGTGCGGCTCCAGTCGGGTGCCACGCCGCGCCGCGCGGTGGTGGGATGGGACAGCAGCAGGCTCGCCATGTTGCTGGCGGTGCTCGAATCGCGATGCGGGCTCAATTTCAGCTCGGCAGAAGTCTATCTCAACATCGCCGGGGGATATCGCCTCTCCGATCCGGCGGCAGATCTGGCAGTCGCCGCAGCATTGGTATCCGCTCTTGCTGATCGACCGTTGCCATCCGAAAGCGTGTGGTTTGGCGAGGTCTCGCTCGCGGGCGAAATCAGGCCGGTGGCGCATTGCGATTTGCGCCTGAAGGAAGCTGCCAAACTGGGCTTTTCTGCCGGTTATGGGCCAGCTGAGAAGCGGGCAAACGCGCAAGGCCTGCAATATCAGGGTCTTGCCCAGTTGATGAACCTCGTTGACCGGGTTATCGCGAACGCATAATTTGCACCGTGATGAACGTATTCGACATTATGGTTTTCGCAGTGGTTGGTATCGCTGCGATTGGCGGCTTCATGCGCGGTTTGGTGCAGGAAGTGCTTTCGCTGGCCTCGTGGATACTGGTGGCCTTCGCCATCTATTATCTGCATCGACCGCTGACCGAGGCGCTGGCTGTCTATCTTGAAGCCGAGCCTGCGACCTCGATCCTCGCTTTTGCGCTTCTGCTGCTTATCCCCTATGCGGCGATGAAAGTGATCGCCAACAATGTCGGTCAGGCCTCGCGCAATTCAATCCTCGGCCCGATCGACCGCGTGCTGGGCTTTGGCTTCGGCCTGCTCAAGGGCGCACTGATCGTGGTTCTGGGCTTTTCGGTGCTGGCCTTGGGGTACGACCGGGCATGGGAGCTCGAAGGGCGCCCGGTGTGGATCACCACGGCGCGGACTTATCCCTTCGTCGATGCCTTTTCGCGCGATTTGGTCGCGATAATTGCCGAACGGCGCGCCCGGCTGGACAGCGATGTTGAAGCCGAAGAATGAGCGCCAACCCTACCGGCAGGCTCTATTCGCCAGAACTGCTCGCCCTGGCAACAAGTCTGTCCGAATATCCCCTTACCGATGATTTGAGCCCGCGCGCGCAAGAACGATCGCGGACCTGCGGTAGCACGGTCGATATTGGTCTTGCGCTCGATGCAGGCGGCCTTATTGCGCGACTGGGCATGCGCGTTTCCGCTTGCGCAGTGGGGCAGGCATCGGCGGCCTTGTTCGCGCAATCGGCAAAAGGCCGCGCGCCCTACGAAATATCACAGGCTTTTGAGCAGATCGAAAGCTGGTTGAAGGCGGAAGGTGCGCCGCCCGATTGGCCTGGCTTTGCCGTGCTCGAATCGGCAAGACCATATTCCTCCCGGCATGAGGCCTTGCTGCTATCGTGGAAGGCCGCCTGTGCAGCGCTTTCCAAGGCTGAACCCTCAAGCTAGAGCATCGCCAGCAAGGGAGGAAATGCCGCACTATGAACGAGGTTGCACAGCCAGCCATCAAACAGCCCAGCTTGAAGGAAATCCGGCTGGTGATCGCGGCCAGTTCTGCCGGTACGATCTTCGAATGGTATGACTTCTTCATTTACGGGACACTGGCCAGCATCATCGGTGCGACCTTCGTTCCTTCGGATAATGAGCTGGTCCGCCAGCTGACCGTGTGGGCCGGATTTGCCGTCGGCTTCGGTTTCCGTCCGCTGGGTGCAATCCTGTTTGGTTATCTTGGGGACAGGTTGGGCCGCAAATACACCTTCCTCGTCACAGTGACGCTGATGGGCATCGCCACCGCCGGGGTCGGACTGGTGCCATCGGTCGATAAGATCGGGCTAGCTGCCCCGGCCTGCATCATCCTGCTCAGAATTCTGCAAGGCTTGGCGCTGGGCGGAGAATATGGCGGCGCGGCGATTTATGTTTCGGAGCACAGTCCTTCAGGAAAGCGCGGATTCTACACCGGCTTCATCCAGGCGAGTGTGGTGGGCGGCTTCGTGCTCAGCCTGGCAGTGGTTCTGGGCTGCAAGGCGTTGATGAGCGAGGCCTTGTGGAATGACTGGGGGTGGCGGGTGCCGTTCCTGCTGTCGCTGTTGCTTCTGGCGATATCGCTTTGGATGCGATTCAAGCTGGCCGAAAGTCCGGTGTTTCAGGCGATGAAGGCCGAGGGAGAGATTGCCGCCAATCCCTTCATCGAAAGCTTCACCTATCCCGGCAACAAGAAGCGCATTTTCATCGCGCTGTTCGGGATCGCCGCAGGGCTGACCGTGATCTGGTACACCGCGATGTTCTCAGGGCTCACCTTCCTCACCGGACCCATGCGCATGGACGAGACGACCGCGCAGGTGATCGTTGGGATCGCCGCGCTGACGGGGATGGGGTTCTTCATCCTTTCGGGTGCGCTGTCCGACCGGATTGGACGCAAGAAGCCGATCGTGTGGGGTTATGCGGTTACATTGGTGCTGCTGTTCCCGTGCTTTTGGGCGATGGGCTGGGCGATGGACCCGGCCTTGCAAGCCGCCTCTGAGGGCGAGAAGATCATGCCAGATACCGCGGCGATCGCCACCATCTTTGCCGCTCTTCTGGTGCTTTCAGCCCTTTCTGGAGCCACCTATGGCCCTGTTGCGGCGCTGCTGTCCGAAATGTTTCCGCCTCGCATCCGCTACAGTTCGATGTCGATCCCCTACCATATCGGCACTGGCTATTTCGGCGGCTTCCTGCCGCTGATCGCCACCGCCATAATCGCCCAGACCGGCAATCCCTATTCAGGCCTGTGGTACACTTGGGGAGTGGTGCTGATGGCTCTGGTGGTCGCCTGGTGGGGCATTCCCGATGGTCCGCCGCGCGATTTTGTCGACGATGTCTGACGCACCGCCACCAACCCTTCGGCTAAAGCTCGATCGCGAGGCGTTGGCCAGCAACTGGCGTGCGCTCGATCGCTTGTCGGGCAGCGCCAGTGCCGCCGCTGCGGTCAAGGCCGATTGCTATGGCCTGGGCGTCGATGCCTGCCTGCCGACCTTGCGCGATGCCGGAGCGAAGCGATTTTTCGTTGCGCATTGGAGCGAGGTGGCAGCGGTCTCGCGGCACGTTCCGCCACATCAGATCTCGGTCTTACATGGCCCGCTCACACCAGTGGACGCTGCCTATTCCAGGGCCAGCGGTGTCGTGCCGGTGATCAATTCGCTCGCGCAGGCGCGGCGCTGGATCGATGCCGGGGGAGGGGCCTGCGACCTGATGATCGACACCGGCATCAACCGGCTGGGTCTGGCACCTTCGGATATCGGCGATCCGCTGGTCGGCGCCTTGGATGTGAACACGCTGATGTCGCACCTTGCCTGCGCTGACGAGGATTCGGAAATGAATGCGCACCAGCTGGCCGAATTTCGCTCGCTGCTGCCGCTTGTCCCACACCGTAGCGCCAGTCTCGTCAACAGCGCAGGAATTGCGCTGGGACCCGATTACGCATTCGACCTCACGCGGCCAGGACTGGCGCTTTACGGCGGGGTTCCGCGCAGTGAGCTTGCCGAAACGATCAGACAGGTCGCCTATCCCCAAGCTGCGATCATTCAGTTGCGCGATCTCGTAGCGGAGCAAAGCGTGGGTTACAACGCCACATTTACCGCCGATGCGCCCCTGCGCGCCGGGGTCGTCTCGATTGGCTATGCCGACGGGTTTCTGCGTTCGTGGGGACAGGGAGCGTATCTGCTGCACGGCGAATTCCGGCTGCGGCTGCTGGGCAAGGTCTCGATGGACATGGTGGTGGTCGATCTCACTCTGGCGCCGGAACTGCGCGAAGGCGACTGGCTTTCGCTGCCCTATTCGCTCCCCGATGCTGCGCGGCAAAGCGCTCTATCGCAATATGAATTGCTGACCGTGCTCGGTTCCCGGCTCAAACAGGCTTGATGCCTTGTTGCACCGCACATATTGCGGGTGCTAAGGGCAGGTCGCAACCACCTCAGGATCGAACACATGGCCAAGCACAACGCGAATGGCGACGGCCCCGTCATCGTCAAGAAATACGCCAACCGCCGCCTCTATAACACCAGCACGTCGAGTTATATCACGCTCGAGGATCTGGCCCGGATGGTGCGCGAAAATGTCGAATTCCAGGTGCTCGATGCCAAAAGCGGCGAGGAAATCACCCATTCGATCCTGACGCAGATTATCATGGATGAAGAATCGCAGGGCGAACAGATGCTTCCGGTCAGCTTCCTGCGCCAGTTGATCAGCATGTATGGCAATTCGATGCAGGCGCTGATGCCGTCCTACCTCGAAGCGGCGATGACCAATTTCCGCGATAACCAGACCAAGATTCGCGAAGCCTTCGAAAAGGGTATCGCCAGCAGCCCCATCGCCAAGATCCACGAGACCAACATGGCGATGATGCGCGCGGCGACCGAAGCCTTCATTCCGGGCGCGGCGGGTATACTCAAGCAAGAACCGCGCCGAGATGCGTCGTCCGGCGAGATCGAGGCTCTGCGCAAGCAAATGGCCGAAATGCAGAAGAAGCTCGACGAACTGAGCAAGTAGAACGGGCTGCGCAAACCGCCTCCCGATACCCATTTTCAAACGCAGGAAGACGAACAAGTGTCACAGATCCGCCACGCCCTGTCGGTGAAACGGTCCGACGATTTTGCCGCGTGGTATCAGGCGGTGATTGCCGAAGCTGACATGGCCGAGGAATCGGGCGTGCGCGGCTGCATGGTGATCAAGCCGTGGGGCTATGGCATTTGGGAACGAATCCAGCGGTTGATGGATGACCGGATCAAGGCTGCGGGCGTCCAGAACTGCTATTTTCCGATCTTCATCCCGCTCAAGAACTTCGAGCGCGAAGCGTCGCATGTCGAAGGCTTTGCCAAGGAAATGGCGGTGGTCACGCACCACCGGTTGATTTCGGACGGCAAGGGCGGGCTGATGCCCGATCCCGAAGCGAAGCTGGAAGAGCCGCTGGTCGTTCGCCCTACGTCTGAAACCATCATCGGCGATGCCATGGCGCGCTGGATCCAGAGCTGGCGCGACCTACCGCTGCTGACCAACCAGTGGGCCAATGTCGTGCGCTGGGAAATGCGCACGCGCATGTTCCTGCGCACCAGCGAATTCCTGTGGCAGGAAGGCCATACCGCGCATGAGAATGCCGACGATGCCCGCAAGGAAACGCAGCGCGCGCTCGAAATGTACCGCGCCTGTGCCGAGGAGAACCTCGCCATTCCGGTCGTGTCTGGTGAAAAACCCGAGAATGAGCGTTTCCCTGGTGCAGACGAAACCTGGTCGATCGAGGCGATGATGCAGGATGGCAAGGCGCTGCAGGCAGGCACCTCGCATTATCTCGGCATCAATTTTGCCCAGGCCGCCGGTATCCAGTTCCAGGACCGTGAGGGTGCGCAGCAATTCTGCCATACGACCAGTTGGGGTGTATCGACGCGGCTGATCGGCGGCGTCATCATGACGCATGGCGATGATGATGGCCTGCGCGTTCCCCCGGCAATCGCTCCGCAGCAGGTAGTGATCCTGCCGATGCTTCGCGGCGGTGACGAAGACGCGGCGTTGCTCGAATATTGCGAGACGCTTCGGGCCGGAATTGCGGCGCAATCGGCGCTGGGCGAAAAGATCCGCATCCTGCTCGATATGAGCCACGGCAAGGCCGCTGCCAAGCGCTGGGATTGGGTGCGCAAGGGAGTGCCGGTGATCATCGAAATTGGCGGGCGCGATATGGAGGGCGGCGTGGTCAGCCTGCTGCGACGTGACCGGCTGTGGAACAATGCCGCCAAGCCCGATTTCGCGGCGGTTTCGGTCGATCAAGCCATTGGCGAGATTGGCGCACTGCTCGAGGAAATCCAGCACGGCCTGTTCGAGGAAGCCCGCACCCGCCGCGACGCCAATATCACAAGCGGAATCACTTCGATGGACGAAGTGGCGGCGCATTATGCAGGCGATGCCAAGTTCCCCGGCTGGCTGGAGGTGCAGTGGTCAAAGCCGACCGGCGATGCGCTCGAACAAGTCGTCGAGACACTTAAGGCGCACAAGCTGACGATCCGCAACGTGCCGCGCGATTCTTCCCCGGCGGACGGCACCTGCATTTTCACAGGCAAGCCAGCGGTCGAACGTATCCTGATCGCCCGCGCCTATTGAGTTTACTGGCGGTTCGCTGCAACATGGCCAAATGAGAAACTTCGCCATTGGCGTCGCCGCGCTCGCGCTTATCGCCAGCCCGCTTGCCGCGCAAAACCACCCCTCGGAAAACGTTTCGGAATCGCGCCTGCGCGCCGATATCGATACGCTGGTCGCCTTCGGCACGCGCCACACGCTTTCCGAGCAGGACAATCCCGTGCGCGGGATCGGCGCTGCAGTTGACTGGGGCGCGGCCGAATTTCGCAAGATATCAGCTGGGTGCGGCGGCTGCCTTGAGGTCGTGCTCCCCGAGCGAATGGTGGAGGGTGCACGCATTCCGCAGCCCACGCGGCTGCGCAATGCAGTCGCCATCCAGCGCGGCACCGAGCGGCCGAACGAGGTGGTGATCGTGCAAGGGCATATCGACAGCAGGGTGAGCGATCCGCTCGACTGGAAGAGCGACGCACCGGGCGC
>Ga0155642_1076_pt1 | contig 8406 bp, 7 predicted proteins | sample RifCSPhighO2_12_FD_107299 | JGI IMG/M metagenome (GOLD analysis project Ga0155642, IMG submission 107299) | Erythrobacter sp. RIFCSPHIGHO2_12_FULL_63_10 | reverse complement strand
CCAGGCCATCGGCTTCGATCTCCTGCCCGAACTGGTCGAGATCGGATTGCATCCGGGCTGCGTCACCGAACAATGCGTCCCCCTCACGCGAAAGCTGATAGGCGAGCGCAATCGAACTCTGACTGCGGCCTTCGCGTGCCAGGCTGGCCTGCAGTTCCTCGAAGGTGCCCTTGTATTGACTGAGGTCGGCCTGGATCTGCGAAACGGTCGCGGTCTCGCCGGAAACTTGCGCCTTCACCACTGCTTCGATCTTGCCGATCTGCTCTCGTGCAGTGGCAAAGCTGGCCTTTTGCCGATCGAGCGCCGATTCTTCGCCGCCCAGGATGAAGCGCACCGAATTGTAGCGCAGCTCACCTACGGTGCCGTGAAATTCTGCCGAGGTAAGTACCGCCTGCTGGACCTCCCCCACCACTGTGTAACGCGAATAGAGGTTTGACAGGCCGAACCCGACCATCAGCGCCAGCGCTACTGAAAGCGCGAGGAAGGAGCCAAAGATTGCATAGATCTTACGCGCGAGCGGCAGATTTTCGAACCCGCGGCGAAACGCTTGAAAGCGCGAGCCGGAGGTCAGGGCCGGTGCAGGCGCAGGTGCGGGCGCGGACTCCAGAATTTCGCGATATTCTGCCGCCTGCGGCATGGATGTCAGATCGCTGATCGAGCTCATGATTGGCCTTTCATTCGCAGCGGCGTAATTTGCCGCAATGCTTTCTCGGTGTTTAGATGGCTGGAAATTTCGTGTGCGGGCATGGCCTTGTGAAACAGCCAGCCCTGGATGCGGTCGCACCCGGCGGTGCGTGCCAGCGTCGCCTGTTCCTGCGTTTCCACGCCTTCGGCGGTGACCCCCATCTGAAGTGCGCGCGCCACGGTGACGCTGGAAAGCATCATAGCGAGCGATCCATCATCCTCGCCCGCTTCCACCACCAGCGAGCGGTCGATTTTGAGCTTTTCGAAGCGAAACTGGCGCAGGAAGCCGATCGAGGCATAGCCGGTGCCGAAATCATCGAGCGAGACATTGACCCCGAACTGCCGGATCAGCCCCAGGCTGCGCTCGGCAACTTCGGGGTCGAGCACCAGGCAGGTCTCGGTGATCTCGAGCTCGAGCCGCTCGGCGGGAAATCCGGTTTCCTCGAGAATCTGCCCCAGCTGGACCGGAAATTCCGGATTGCGCAATTGAGCGGCGGAAATATTGACTGACAGCATGATGTCCGGCCACGCCATGGCGTCGGTGCAGGACTTGCGCAGCACCCACAGTCCGATCGCATTGATCAGGCCGGTTTCCTCGGCCACGGGGATGAAGACATTGGGGCCGATCGCTTTTCCATCGGGCCTGATCCAGCGAACGAGCGATTCGACTGCCACGATTTCATGCGTCGTGGCATCAACCAGCGGCTGATAGTGGACTGCGAATTCCTGTTTCACCAGGGCATGACGCAGTTCGTCTTCCATCTCGGTGCGGACTTCGCGGTTGCGGTCGAAATCATCGCTGAACCAGGTGCAGCGCATCCTGCCGCCGCGCTTTGAGGCATACATGGCGACGTCCGAGCGGCGCAGCAGTTCCGACGACGTGAGGCTTTCGCTGCGGGACATGCGCGACAGCCCGATGCTGGCACCCACGGTCAGTCTGCGGTCGTCGATCGCGATTGGCCTTGAAAGCCGTTCGATCAGGCCGCGGCATATCCCTTCTACGATGGTGCCCGCCAGCGGGCCCGACATGGAAATGGCGAATTCGTCGCCTCCCAATCGATAACCGCACGCTTCGTCCCCACACAGATCCGTGATGATAACCGCGCATTTACGGATCAACTGATCCCCGATGAAATGGCCGTATTGGTCATTGATGCGCTTGAAGCCGTCAAGGTCGATCAGCGCGAGGGCAATTTCAACGCCTTCGTCCTGTTCGCGCTGGATATCGGCATGCAGTGCACGCCGGTTGGGAAGATGCGTGAGGCTGTCGGTCTGCCCGAATTTTTCGAGCTTGCGCAGGTTCGAGGTGCCTACACGGTATAGCAGAATGATGGCTCCGGCGTATGCCAGCAACCCACCCACCGCCAGAGACGAGGGTAGTGAAATGGTTCTGTTCCAGGAAAAGACAAGCAGCAGCACTACAAAGAAGGCGCTCATCACTGCGATGGGTGCAATAATGAGACCTTCGGGCGCAAGCCTGATTCGCTTGTATATCTGACCCACCATTTTTCTCGTTTCCCTCTGGGTTTTCCGAGCCTTGACATCTGGCTTTAGCGCGCAACTTCTAAGGAAGCGTAAACTGGTTATTTACCTTGATTGTCTCTGTTTGATCGTTAGCGAAGCGCCATGCCTCATCCGGCGAGCCGCAGTGACGAGCCTGGCTCGGCCCCGACCGGTTGATAGAGGCTGGGTCTGTTTTGTGACGGTTCGAAGATCCGCGTGTGGCCGACTACGGTCTCGCCCGCGCCCAGCATCAGATAGCCGTCGTCGGCAAGTGCCGAATGCAGTCTCGCGAAGGCGCGGTGGCGGGTTTCCTTGCCGAAATAGAGCAGCACATTGCGGCACAGGATCAGGTCGAAACTGTCCGGTCCGGGCGGCGCATCGAGAACATTGTGGTAGCGGAAACGAATGTTACAGGGCGTTTCCTTGCGAAAGCGCCAGCCATCTGAAGTCTCGTCGAAATGTCGCAACATCTGGCTGACCCCAAGGCCGCGCTGGATCTCGAACTGGCTGTAGAGATTGCTGTTGGCCGCCGCGATTGCCTTGTGCGAAATGTCTGTTCCCAGGATTTCGATGGACCAGCCTTGCCACAAATGGGCCTGATCGGCGAACTGGATAGCGAGCGAGTGGACCTCTTGCCCGGTAGAACATCCGGCGCTCCAGATTCGCAGCTTGCGCCGGTTCTGCCGCGCTTGGGCCAACAGCGGCAGGACATCGTCGGGCAATTGATCGAAAGTCGGACGATCGCGGAAGAAATAGGTTTCGTTATTGAGCAGTGCCTCGATCACATCGCGGATCAGCTCATGCTCGCCAGGAACAGCGAGCAGGCAGGCGAGCTGGTCGACGTTAGAGATTCCGCGTTCGCGAAAGACCCCGGCAAGCGCGGTCTTGACGCGCCATTGGCGGCTCGGGGTCAGTTCCTGCCCGGTATGAGCACACAAGAGATCGGCAATGATCTGATGCGAAGCATCGCAGGATTCCATCACCGCGTTCCCACCGCACGCAGGATTGCCCCAATCAGTTCATCTGGCGGCAGGACAGTGCTGGCAATGCCGGCTTTGGCTACTGCTCCAGGCATACCCCAGACGGCGGAGCTTGCCGCATCCTGTGCCATGATTGTGCCACCTGCTGCGGCCAGATCTTCCGCGCCCAGCACGCCATCGCGCCCCATGCCCGAAAGAATCACCGCCAGCACATGCCCGTCATAGGCGCTGGCCAGGCTGCGCAGCATGGGATCGACCGAGGGCATGCAGCCGCTCGTTGCCGGTTCATTGCTGATCATGGTGAAGGCGCGGTCGCCCTGCCGCTTGACTGTCATGTGGCCCATGCCGCTGGCAACCATGATCTCACCAGGCCTGATTTCGGCACCGTCGCAGGCGATTTGCGCCGGACGGCCCGATATCCCCTCGATCTGGCGGGCGAATACCGGGATGAACGATTGCGGCAGGTGCTGGGTCACCAGAATGGGCAGGCGGAAGCTATCTGGCAGGCCGCGCAGGATGATGTTGAAGGCGTGAATTCCGCCGGTCGAGGCACCAAAGGCGAGGACCTGCGGCTGTTTCTTGCCTGCAGATGCCCGATATGTGAGCCCGGGTTCTGCGACTTTAACCTGCGGCAGGTCGCCCTCTGTCCCGTCATACCCGCCCAGTGCGCGGATCTTGCCGAGCAGGCAGGCGCGATAAGCGTCGTCAAAGCCGCCGGGGCGCGGCTTGAGCATCGTGTCTGCCGCTCCCATCGAAAGCGCGTTGAGCGTGTGCTCGGCACCATCGCGGGTGAGCGATGAAACCACCAGCACCTGCGCATCGCGCGCACGCTCGAGGATTTTGGGAAGCGCTTCCATCCCGCCCATTCCAGGCATTTCGAGATCGAGCAGAATGACGTCAACCGCGTTCTTTGTCAGCTGCAGCAGCGCGCTTTCCGCACTGCCGGCGGTGGCGACGATATGCATCACAGGGTCGCCGCTGATGATGCGCGACAGCACCGTGCGCACTGTCAGCGAATCATCGACGATCATCACCCGGATCACTCCCGCAAGGGCGGTTTCCGGCGCGATCGCTTCAGGAAGTTTTGTTATCCGGACGTCCATGGAAACCTATCTCACGCAAAGCCGACAAGCTGCAGCTTGATCTGCAGCGTCTCGTGATCGAACGGCTTCATCACGTATTCGTCGGCACCCGCTTTGATTGCCTCGCGGATATGGGCGACGTCATTTTCGGTGGTGCAGAAGACAACCTTGGGCTGTTCGCCGCCCGGGCGTTGGCGCAACTGGACGATGAATTCGATCCCCGACATGATCGGCATGTTCCAGTCGAGCAGCACGACATCGGGCATGGCCCGATCGCAATGATCCAGACCTTCCTGGCCGTTTTCGGCTTCCTCGACGGCGAAACCGAGCGTTTCGAGAATATGTCTCGAAACCCTGCGGATCACCCGTGAATCATCGACTATTAAGCACGTCTTCATGCGCAACCCTGCCTTTTGGCTTGCCGGTTTGGCTCGTACCCCAATGCGGGGTTTCGGTTGTCATATACTGCGCGGGTAACCATTCGATTAAGCCACCTTTGTCTCTTGCGGGGGCCCTGCCACCAGCTGCGCCGCGTCAAGCAGGAGGACAGGGCCACTGGCGGTTTCAACCATGCCCGCGCCTACGCGTGTCCACTCGGCACCAAATCCGCCTGGAATCTGGCTGGGCGCTGATTGGGCCTGTTCGACATCTTCGATGGCATCGACCAGCAGGGCGAAGGCATGACCCGCGACCTTGACCACCGCGGCGCGCTGATCGGTCTCAAGTCCATCGAGCGACAGGCCAAGCGAGACGCGGCAGTCGATCACGGTCAGCGCCTGGCTGCGCAGCGCGGCAAGGCCCACGATATGCGGTGCAGTGCGCGGAATGGGCGATACTTGTCCGACCTCGATCACCGACTGCACATCATGCGCGCGCAAGGCGCAGCGGCGTGTGCCAATCACGGCGATGACCAGAAGTTCGCTCATGCTGCCTCTCCCCGGGAAATCTGGCGCAGCGCCGCAAGCAACGCCGGTCGGTCATACCGATAGATCGAGCCATCCCGTTCGGCCTTGCTTACATCCTCATCGGGTTGGCTGCGCAACTTGACCAACCGGTCAGTCGCCTCGGCCGCTTCAACGGCATCGTCGTCATCGAGCAAGATCAGGATATCCGCGCTGTCGTTCTCGTCGGCAGCGATTGCATAGCCGGCAGAGCGAAGCAGCGGTGCGAGAATGGTTCGCGCCCATTCGCCTTGCGGCAAACGGCAGGTGAGCGCGCGGCTGCGCTTGGGCGGCGCACCATATTTGGCGAACAGCGCATGGCCGTCAATCAGCGCCACCGATTCGCCGCCAACCAGCGTGATCGCTTCGACCAGCGGATCAATGTCGGTGGGGACCATTTCGCCATCGAGGACCGCAGCATCCTCCACTTCGCTAACGGCATAGAGCAATTCGCCATGGCCATCGGACAAGCGCAGCAGCCGTACCTTGGGATCGTTTGCCGCAATCCCCTCAGCTCCGATCAATGGCAGGATTTCGTCACCGACGATTGCCATCGCGGCTTCGCCTTCGCGCTCTATCGCAGAGGCAGAAATGGTTTCAATCCGTTGGACCAGTTCCATAGGTAGCGCGCGCTTGCGGCCTTGGTGATCGACAAACCGGATCACGCGCAGGCCTTCGCGGCCGACTTCGGAATCGACGGCGCGTGTGCGGCTCAGGATGGAGGCGCGTGCATCCGATGCCAGGCTGGCATTGATCGCCATCTGCGGAATGTCGAGCAGGAGAATGGGTACGCCGCTGTCGAGCAGCGTTGACCCGCCGTAAAGCCCGGTTTCCATGACTTCGCGCGGCAAGGGTTTGACCACAAGATCGCTGCTGTTGTGCACCTGATCGACGGCCAGCGCGAACAGGTCGCCACTGGCGAGGCGCAGCATCACCATGGTGCGATCGCGGTCGGGCACCATGTGCTCAAGATCGAGCACATCGGCAAGCGAAAGGCAGGGCAGACGCTCACCGCGGAAGGTGACCAGCGAAGTATCGCCCACCTTGGCATAGGTCAGCGTATCGCCGCCCAGCCGCACGATTTCCTCGACATAAGACTGGGGCAGGGCAAAGCGCAGACCTCCGACCTCCACCGTCAGCCCGGTTATGATGCTCAGTGTCAGCGGGATCCGCAGATAGAAGATCGTGCCAGCGCCGGGCGTGCTCGTGACCCTGACGCTGCCGCCGATCCGCTCGATATTCTCGCGTACGACATCAAGCCCGACGCCGCGTCCGGAAATCGAACTGACCGTCTCCGCCGTGGAGAGCCCTGGCGCAAAGATCAGTTGCAATATCTCCTCGCGGCTCATCTGCTGGCTTTCGGCCTCGCTGATCAGCCCGTTTGCGACCGCCTTGGCGGCAATCATGTCCTGGTTAAGCCCGCGCCCGTCATCGCTGATGGCGATCACGATCTTGTTGCCAGATTGGCGCGCAGCGATGCTCAGCAGGCCCATCGAAGGCTTGCCGGCCTGCACTCTGTCGGCAGATGATTCGAGTCCGTGATCGATGGCATTGCGCAGGAGATGCGTCATCGGATCGCGGATCATCTCGATCATTTCACGATCGAGCTCGACATCGCCGCCTTCCAGTTCCACCGCCACCAGCTTGCCCAGCTCGGCCGAAAGATCGCGGATCAGGCGCGGGAAGGCGCTGAACAGCAGTTCCAGCCGCTGCATGCGCATACGGGTAATGGCATCGCGGACATCGGTGAGAATGGTCGAAAGCCGCTCGAACGGTCCGTCAATCATCGGCTGGTTGCCCGCTTCGCGCAGGCGATGCGCCAGATCGTTGCGTGCCAGCACCATATCGGAGACGCCGCTCATCACCCTGTCGAGCAATTCGACCGGAAGCCGGATCGACCTTTGCGGCGAGGCGGGGCCATGGTCCTTGTGCACTGGCAAGTTTTCGGCGGCAGGAATATCGTCCCCCGCGTCGGCATGCGTTGCAATGTCGCTGTTAGCGGCAAGCGCGGCGATCAGCGCCGTATCGCCACCTTCGGGCAAGTTCTCCCCCGCTTCCAGCAGGGCAATGAGTTCCATGATACGGTCGATTATCGCCAGAACAGCACTGACCAGCGCCGTGTCAGGCTTGCGCTTGCCCTGGCGAACTTCGGCCAGCGCATCCTCGGCGGCATGACTTAGCCGTTCAAGGTGCGGGACATCGAAGAAGCCGGAATTGCCTTTGACCGTGTGAACAAATCGAAAGATCGCGTCGAGGCGGCTGGTGTCGGCGGGGTTTGATTCCCAGGCGATCAGCTCCCCTTCGCTCGCTTCCAGCATTTCGCGCGTTTCGGCGACGAATTCTGCCAGCAAGTCATCCATTTTCCGAAAATCTCCCGCAATCGCGCTATCGCTATGAAGGATGATGGTTAACGAATGGTCACCGTAGGCACTTTCAAGACTTCGGGTACTCGGGCCGCGCGGGAGTTGCAGCGGCGCGGGCCGTGCGATAGGCGGGTTGGCACCAACACTTGAGCGGAGTGCGCGCGCCCCCATGCCCCGAATGACCGTCAATGACAGGCCGGTGCGGTTCGACATGGACCCGGATACACCGCTGCTGTGGGCGCTGCGTGATGCGGCCAATCTCACGGGCACCAAATATGGCTGCGGCAATGGCGATTGCGGCGCCTGCATGGTGATTGTCGATGGCGCTGCGCTGCGATCGTGCCTCATCACCATTGCCGAGGCCGAGGGGCGCTTCATCACCACGATCGAGGGGCTTTCGCGCGATCGTTCGCATCCGGTGCAGCAGGCGCTGGTGGCGGAACAGGCGATCCAATGCGGCTTCTGCACCCCGGGCATAGTCATGGCCGCCGCCGCGCTGATTCAGCAGAATTCCGCGCCCAGCGAAGCGGAAATCAAGGCCGCCATTCCCAATCTGTGCCGGTGCGGGGTTTATCCGCGGCTGGTCCGGGCGATCGAGCGGGCAGGCCGGGTCGCCCGCAGGCAGGAGAAGATCAGCGCCGCCCCGGCGCCCGGCATCAGCGCTGAAGAAGCCGCGCGCGAAGTGCCAGCGCTGCGGCCCGTATCGCGCGATGACGGGCCGCAGCGCGCGGATTAGAGCGTTACGCGCACCCCGAGCTTTGCACTGAGCGGCTCGCCCGGCTGGATGTTGTTGTCGCCGTGGGCGCTGGCGAAGTAATCCTCGTCGAACAGGTTCTCGATATTGACTTGCAAC
>Ga0155642_1150_pt2 | contig 8616 bp, 7 predicted proteins | sample RifCSPhighO2_12_FD_107299 | JGI IMG/M metagenome (GOLD analysis project Ga0155642, IMG submission 107299) | Erythrobacter sp. RIFCSPHIGHO2_12_FULL_63_10 | reverse complement strand
CTCTCCTCCTTTGGAGCGCCCAAAGGGCGACTCCGTTCCAATGAGGAGAGTGGCTACATCAATTACGCGGTGTCACCGTAATTGAAGGAGCAGGCTCATGCAATATAGGGAATGATAAACCGCAATTAGCAGACCATCGATTCTAACGCTGTTCACGGGGCAATATTCCCTCAACAAAGGGAAAAGTGGTCGTCCCTCATCTCATCAAAGAAGCGTGCGGAGAATCGCTTCGGCCAAGAGCCTTCAAACCGCGCGCGATACCAAATTTGTGACGTTGGTCCGGTGATCCGTATAGTAGTTCCCTCAACAGCATCTTGATCGAAAAATTCGACCTTGTCCTCATCACCGGGCCGTGCAGCGTAACGAGGGTCGAACATAGTTATGTAGCCAGAGAAACAGTGTTCTATCGCACCATCTGAGCATGGAAAAATTCGTGACACAACTTGCGAGTTCCCGGTCACATCAACTACACGAATCAATCTTTCCTCAAAGTCGATAGATATTCGTGTAGTCGAACTCTCGGCGCAATACTCAAGTGCCTCGCTATCCAGTTGGCACCCTCCTAGGGTGCAAAGCGTAAGACATACCACAAAGGGCCTCAACATCTTGATGCTCCTGCCAGCGGGTTGGCAGCGGGACAACCTGCGCCATCAAGGCCATAGTTCCGGGGACAGTATACGTAATTGCCATAACCGTCACCAGTCAATGCGCCGTGTGCCACTCGCTTGTGCCGTAGCCGCCACCAGTTACGGTGACACCAGTTACGGTGACAGTGCACTTAATTGCCGTCGCGCGCTCATCCGGCATTCGCGCCGGTTTATTCTCGCACCAAGGCACCAAGGCACTAAGAGCGAGCACCGGGCATCGCCAAACCACCATTTTCCTACAGCGCCCTGCTTTGCTAGCGTGCAGCCATGACTCGGCCAAGTTCCCCTTTTTCGCATCGTCAGACGTGTGAAATGCCCCTGCGCGGCGGGGCAGACTTTCTTGCTTCTGGATAGTGTCGCAAGTGTCGCATGTGTCGCACTTCGCCCGTTCCAATGACCGGCTATGGTGAGCAATTGCGGTGACGCTGCCTTGATTGCGCCCGCCATGCCAGCTTCGAGTTTCACCGCGCTGTCTCGCTTGTGGCTTTCATCAAGGTTTCATGCTTGTGTCGGATAGCGGCTACAACACAAAACCGGAGTCCACGATGCCCCTGTCATTTGACCGACGCATGTTCATGTCCGCAACCGGCGTTGCCTTTGCCGCGCTGGCTGCCAGCGGTTGCCGCGCGCGGATGACCCACGTGCTCACCGCGGAGGGCGTGGGTTATGGCGATCTGGTGCCCGATCCCGCCGGGCTGCTCGATCTGCCGCAGGGCTTTTCCTACCGCGTGCTGTCGAAGCTGGGCGATCCGATGAGCGATGGCGGCAGCGTGCCCGATGCGGCCGACGGAATGGGCTGTTTCGATATCGGCAATGGCAAGTGGGCGCTGGTGCGCAACCACGAACTGCGCCCCGGTCAGGACGCGGGGGCAGTGCTTGCCAGCGGATATGGCCGCGGGCCCGACGGCACGGTGTTTCCGGGCGGGACGACCAATCTGGTGCTCGATGCCGCTACGCTGAAAGTGGAACGCCAGCTGCGCACGCTCGCCGGGACGATCCGCAATTGCGCAGGTGGTACGACCCCGTGGGGGAGCTGGCTGACTTGCGAGGAACCGAGTGCGCGCGGGTTGCTGGCGGCGCGTAATCACGGCTACGTATTCGAAGTGCCCGCGACTGCAAGCGGCCTGGTCGATCCGTTTCCCTTGAAGGCGATGGGCCGCTTCAACCACGAGGCTGCCTGTGTCGATCCGCGCACCGGCATTGTCTATATGACCGAGGACCGCGATGACGGGCTGTTCTACCGCTTCATTCCCAAGGCAGCGGGCAGGCTGGCCGAGGGCGGCAAGTTGCAGGCGCTGGTGCTGGAGGATGGTCCAGCGGATACGCGCAATCACGATGGCGCAGCGCTGGAGCGGCGGCGCAATTACAGCGCGCACTGGGTCGATCTCGACAATGTCGAGGCACCAGAGGATGATCTGCGCACTCGCGGCGCGGCGAAGGGCGCGGCCGTTTTCGCGCGCGGTGAGGGGCTGCACATGGGCGAGGGCGAGCTCTATTTCTGCTGCACCAGCGGCGGCGTGGCGAAGCTGGGGCAGATCTTTCGCCTTGTCCCCGGAATGGGCGGCGGGCGTGACACGATTGAGCTGTTCTTTGAATCCGATAACGTCGATCAGTTCAACTATGGCGACAATCTGTGCGTTGCACCGAGCGGACACCTGATCGTGTGCGAGGATCAATATACCGCCGTGGTTGACAATCACCTGCGCGGCATCACCCCCGATGGGCTTGCCTATCCGTTGGGTCGGCTCAGGTGGCAGACCGAGCTGGCGGGCGCGTGCTTCTCGCCCGATGGCAACTGGATGTTCGTCAACGCCTTTTCGCCCACTGCAACACTGGCGATTACCGGCCCCTGGGCGGCCTGACACACTGATGGGGCATGCCTTTGCGCTTGCGCTGCTGCTGTGCCTTGCCGCCGCGCAGGGCGGGCATGCGCAGGTGATCGTTGCGCAATTGTCGGTCCGGCTCGGTCGGTCGGCGGGCGTGCTGGCGGCAGCGGTTGGAGCATCCTCGCTCACCGCTGCGGCAATGGCCGTGCTGGGCGCGGAGTTGCGCGCGGCGCTGCCCGCCATCATCCACCTGCCGCTGGCAGCGGCAGCGCTGCTCGCTGCGGCTATCGCATTGGCAATGCCCCTCCGCCGCAAGCCTCTGCGCGAGCCGACCCGCTCGCTGGGGGCGATCGCGCTGGCGCTGATACTGCGCCAGGCGGTCGATGCTCCGCGCCTGTGCATGCTGGCACTTGCGACCCTGCTTGGATCAACGTGGCCCATCGCGGCGGGCGGAGCGCTGGGCTGCGGCTTCGCGGTCGCCATCGGCTGGGCGCTGGGCGAGCGGCTCGAGGCCTGCGCGCGGATGCGGAGCGTCCGGCTGGTTGTTGGCGCGGTGCTAGCCGCTTGGGCAATCATCATTTTACATCAAGGGCTTGCCGGTATCGCCTCCGGACTTTAGAAGCTGCGGATATGGCGAAGGTCAAGATCATCGAGGGTGCCGATCCCGCTGCGATAGCAGATTGGCTGGAAGCGCTGCTGGGGCGGCGCTGGGCAGCGGGCCAAGGCCCGGTCGCGATCACCGTTCCCGGCGGCTCGACTCCGTTCCCGATCTTCGCTGAACTGGCCAAGCGGGCGCTAGACTGGCCGCGTATCGAGGTTTGGCCGGGCGACGACCGGATCGTGCCTGAGGGTCACCCGGCGTCCAACACCGGCAAGATACGTTCGCTGTTCGAGCCTTTGGGCGCGCAGGTGATACGGCTGCAGGATGCGCGCGACGTGCCGCCTTTCGCGCTGGCATGGCTGGGCATGGGCGGCGATGGCCATGTCGCGTCGCTGTTCCCCAACACCGATCCGCGCGCCGATGATCCGCTTGCGATCCGCCGATTGACGCCGGACCCGCTCCCGCCCGAGGCTCCGTTCGAGCGGATCACGCTGACCATTCCGGCACTGCTGCGAAGCGATGAACTGATGTTCGTCATTCGCGGGGATGACAAGCGCGCCGTCTTCGATCAGGCGGTGCGCGGCGACAGCGATCTACCTGTCGCGCGGCTGCTGGCGGCATCGCGCCAGGCTGTGACATGTTTCGCCTGATCCCCGCCCCGCTGCACCGGATCGCGCTCCGCCTGGCATATCGGCTGCGCCATCATTGGCGCATGCTGCGCGGCACGCCGATTACGGGTTGCTCGATCATCGTCCGGGACTTTTCCGGTGCCATTCTGCTCATGCGACACAGCTATGGCCCTGCCGTCTGGGCCTTGCCCGGCGGCGGGATCGGCGTGCGTGAGGAGCCCGAGCAGGCGGCGCGGCGCGAATTGCGCGAGGAAACCGGGCTTGAGGCAGCCGAGCTATTGCTGGTGACGGTAATCGAGGAAGCGATTTCGGGCTCGCCCCACTGCTGCCACCTGTTCTCGGCGATCAGCCATGGCCACGCCCGGCCCGATGGGCGCGAGGTGATCGATGCGCGCTTCTTCCCGCCGCATTCGCTGCCCGAGCCGCTTAGTCTGCACACACGGCACGGGCTCACGCTGTGGCGCGAATGGATGAGATCACAGTAGCGAGAGCTGCGGATCGTCGCCGGACGTGCCGGTCGCAGCGTCGGGCTCGCTTCCTTCGAGGTTCGACAGGCCCAGCCCCATCAGCCGTATCGGCATCGGCAGTGGCAGCACGGCGTCGAGCAGTTCACGGCTGATCCGCGCGAAACCGGCCTTGTCCGTAACCGATTGCGGTGCGGTCCTGGCCCGCGTGATAATCTGGAAATCGGAAAAGCGCATCTTGAGCGATACCGTGCGCCCGCGCGCCTGCGATTTCTCGATCCGCTCCCACACGATGTCGATAATGTCGTCGAGCGCCTCCCTCAGCCGCGGGCCCGAGGAAATGTCATCGTTGAAGGTGCGCTCGCCGCTCACCGATTTGCGCTTGCCATCGGCACTGACCCGCCTGAGGTCGATGCCCCTTGCCGCGCGGTAGAGATAGTCGGCCTGGCTGCCAAAGTGCTGGCGCAGGAACGCGATATCCCTTGCAGCAAGGTCGGCGCCCGTCTGAATGCCGAGCCGGGCCATCTTCTCCGCGCCCTTGGGCCCAACGCCGTGGAAGCGCCGGACCGGCAGCTCGGCGACGAATTGCGCGCCTTCGCCAGGCCTGATCACGCACAGCCCGTCGGGCTTGTTCTGGTCGCTCGCCAGCTTGGCCAGGAACTTGTTGTAGGAAACTCCCGCGCTTGCGGTCAGCCCTGTCGTGGCCCTGATCTCCTGCCGGATCAGCTCGGCAATCCGCGTCGCCGAGCCGATGCCCAACAGATCATCGGTCACGTCAAGATAGGCCTCATCGAGGCTCAGCGGCTCAACGTGCGGAGTGTATCGTTCAAAGATCGCGCGGATCTGGCGCGAGGCCAGCTTGTAGGCGTCAAACCGGTGCGGCACGAAGATCAGATCGGGGCACAGCCGCCTGGCAGTGACCGACGGCATGGCCGATCGCACGCCGAATTTGCGCGCTTCGTAACTGGCGGCGGCCACTACCCCGCGCCCGCCTGCGCCGCCCACCGCCACCGGACGCCCGCGCAGATCGGGATTGTCGCGCTGTTCGACGCTGGCAAAGAACGCATCCATGTCGACATGGATGATCTTGCGCAGTCCGGATGCATCGCGGGCATCATCGGCATTGTCGGGCCAATCGCTTGCCATGACGCAAAGATAGCCGCACCTGCGGAAAAGCGGAACCATGCGCCGCGCAGCCTGCAATTGCAGCGAATTCGCACTTTCCTTGATGCGCTTGCGGGGCCAAGGCAGGGCGATGCACAATGGCCTGCCAGATTCGAAAAGGACGCTGGGCGAGCGCGAGCTGATCGTGCTGATGGCGCTGCTGATGAGCCTGCAAGCTCTCGGCATCGATACGATGCTGCCCGCGCTGGGGGCGATGGCAAGCGACCTGGGGGCAGGGGGCAACGATCGCCAATATGTGATCAGCGCCTACTTCCTGGGTTCGGGGATCGGCGCGTTCTTTCCCGGTGCCTTTGCTGACCGCTTCGGCAGAAGGCCGGTGCTGTTTGCCGGGCTGATCGCCTACGTCCTGTTCTCGCTGGCCTGTGCGTTGGTCACCGATTTTGCCAGTATGCTGGTCCTCAGGCTGGTGCAGGGAATCGCCTGCGCCGGGCTTTCGGTGGTGCCGACCGCGATCGTGCGCGACCGGGTGGGCGGCGATCACATGGCGCGGATGATGAGCCTGATCATCATGATCTTTCTTGCGGTGCCGCTGGTCGCGCCCGCTCTCGGGCAGATCATCCTGCTGGTGGCCGACTGGCGCGTAATTTTCCTGACCATGGCGGTGATGGGTGTCATCGTCAGCGTCTGGGTATGGTTCCGGCTGCCCGAATCGCTTCAGCAAGACAATGTCCAGCAACTCGATCCGCGCACGATCCTGCGCAACATGGGGCAGTCGCTCGCGAACCGCGTTTCGGTCGGTTACGTGATCGGCAGCGCGCTGGTGTTTGGATCGCTGTTCGGGTTCCTCAATTCCTCGCAGCAGCTGATTTCGGAAAGCTTCGGCGCGGGCGATTACTTTGCGTTGATCTTCGGCGCCAGCGTGCTTGGCATGGTGATCGCCAGCTTCACCAATTCGCGCATTGTCGGCAGGTTCGGCGCGCGCCGGGTCAGCCATACGGCGCTGATCGGATTTCTGCTCGTCAGCGTCGGGCAGCTGGTTTCCGCCGCTGGCCATGATGAGAGTCTGTGGCAATTCGTCCCGCTGCTGGCGCTGAACATGACGATGCTGGGCTTCGTCGGGGCGAACTTCAGCTCGATCGCGATGCAGCCCTTCCAGCATATCGCGGGCGCGGCCTCTTCGGCGCAAACCAGCGTGCGGATGGTGACGGGCGCGGTGCTCGGCGCGCTGATCGGGCAGGCCTATGACGGCACGGCCTTTCCTTTGGGCGCGGCCATGACCGCCTGTGCCATCCTCTCGCTGGCGCTGGTGCTCTACAGCGAACGCGGCAAGCTGTTCCGCCGCCCGGGCGAGGCGCACAAGTATATGCTGCTACACGACATACTGCGGCACTAGGGTAGGGAGCCACTCCTATCTCCCCTTCCCTTGAGGGAAGGGGCGGGGGATGGGTGTTCCACGCCAGAGAATGCCGAACCCCCACCCCAACCCCTCCCCAAGGGGAGGGGAGTTAACGGGCCAGCTATCAAATCGTGTCAATCACTGCCCAACTTTCTCCATGCCAGCTGCGCGAATTCGCATAGCAAGGGCCGCGTATCGCGCGGGTCGATGATATCCTCGACATTGAAACGTTCGGCGCTGCGAAAAGGCGAACCGACCTTGGCGAGCCGTTCCTTGATCTCGGCGAGCACGGCCGCCGGGTCGCCCCCGTTGCTGGCCGCCGCTTCCAATTCCGACTTGTAGGCAACCTCGAGCCCGCCAGCGATCGGCAGCGAGCCCCAGTCGCCGCTTGGCCAGCAATAGCGATACTGGAACAGTTCGGCATTGCTCATCGCGCTGCCGGCGATGCCATAGGCGCGGCGCAGAACGATGGAAGCGAGCGGCACGCTGGCGCGGTAGATCGCGTTCATGGCATTGACACCGTAACGGATCGTACCCGCCATTTCCGCCTCGCGCCCGATCATGAAGCCGGGGTTGTCGACCAGATGCACGATCGGCAGCCGGAACTGGTCCGCCAGTTTGACGAAGCGCTCTACCTTTTCGCTGGTCTTGGCCTCCCAGCTGCCGCCGAGGTAGCTCGGGTCCGATGCCAGCACCATGACCGGCCAGCCGTCGAGCCGGGCGAGCGCGGTGATCGCGGCGCGGCCCCACATCCGCCCGATCTCGAACACGGTGCCGGTATCGAACACCATGTCCATGCACCGGCGCATCGAATAGACCTGCTTGGGGTCGCGCGGGACGAGGCCGAGCAGCGCCTCCTCGCGCCGGTGGACCGGATCGGTGCAGTTCGATCGGCGCGCGAGCTGGCCGACGTGTTCGGGCATGAAGGAGAGGAAATGCCGCGCGCGGGCGAAGGCCTCGGCCTCCGATGCAACCTCGTCATCGACCACGCCGTTGCGCGTGTGGATGTCCGATCCGCCCAGCGATTCCTTGGCATCCTGGGCGTTTTCCGCGCCGTCCTTGTAGGCCTCGCCCATCGCCTCGACCACCGCGGGGCCGGCGGCGAACAACTGGCTGAGTCCGCGCACCATTAGCGAGTAATGGCTGGCGACCACGCGCGCCGCGCCGAGCCCTGCGGTCGGGCCAAGTGCCAGCGCAACGACAGGCACTGTGTCGAGGTTCGCGACCACATCGCCCCAGCCGGGCACGGCCGGGATATAGGTCGCGCCGATCTGCTCGAGCATCTTGACCGAGCCGCCGCCGCCGGTGCCGTCGATCATCCGGATGATGGGGAGCTTCAGCTCATGCGCCATCTTTTCGGCCTGCACCATCTTGCGCGAAATCCCGGCATCGGCCGCGCCGCCGCGAATAGTGAAATCGTCCGCCGTGGCGACCACGGGGCGGCCATTGATCGTGGCTCTGCCGAACAAGAAGGGGGCGGGGGTGACGCCGGTCAGCTCGCCGTTCTCGTCATAATGGCCGTGCCCGGCGATCTTGCCGATTTCGCGAAATGTGCCGTCATCGACCAGCGCGGCGAGGCGGGCGCGGGCATCCATCTTGCCGCGGCCATGCTGGCGTGCGAGCTTTTCCGGCCCGCCCATTTCCTCGGCGAGCGCTTCGCGGCGGCGCAGTTCTTCGAGTTCCTTGGCCCAGGTCATGTGCAAGCCCCCTCCTTTTCAAAGGAGGGGGTTGGGGGTGGTATCGCGACAGATGGGTCGCGCCCGGAACCAAGGCACCACCCCGCTGCGACTAGGCGGCAAGCCGCCAGGTCTCGCTGCCCCTCCTCTGAAGAGGAGGGGGAAGTCATTCGCTGTTCTCCACCGGCTCCACTACGCACAGCAGCGCCTCGACCTGCACCTGCGCGCCTTGAGTCGCGCTCAGTCCCTTTA
>Ga0155642_1261_pt1 | contig 8618 bp, 9 predicted proteins | sample RifCSPhighO2_12_FD_107299 | JGI IMG/M metagenome (GOLD analysis project Ga0155642, IMG submission 107299) | Erythrobacter sp. RIFCSPHIGHO2_12_FULL_63_10 | reverse complement strand
CAGTCGCGGATCGGGAAGTTCGTCTGCGGCCGACGCCGTTTCGCGCATCGCCTCGACCTCCAGCCCCCGCGCCTGCACGGCGGGCAATTCCTCGCGTGCAGCTTGCAGGGCCTCGTCAAAGCCGATTGGCTGCGCATAGCCAGCCTGTGCGGCAAGCAGGGCTGCCAGCGGCACCCATCCAAATCGCCAGATCATGATAAATCCTCACTCGATTGCCGTGAGCGGGCGAGGCATCGCGCGGGCTGCCCCGGCTGTCAGACCGGTTGGCAGTACGCATTTGCCCGCCAAGCTCCGAAAAAGGCGCGATGCGCCGCCGGTGAACTTTAGGCGGTGAGGATGGCTTGTGGAGGTGGCGATTCCGGTCGCATCAGTCGGCCATTGAGCCTGTCGGCTAGCGTAGGAATATAGGTAATATCGGCGGCAATAAGCACGCCGGCGGCCTGACCCGTGTTGCCTAGCGCCAATGTCGGCAGGCAATTCATCGCGACGAGACAGCCAAGCGTCATGTTCTTGCAAGGTCCGCTGCGATCAGGAGCTTCGTCATGCGAGCCGGCCTGATCCTGGGCGCTCTGCGCCATTCCGGCGCAGTCAGACATGCTGTGCGCATCGACTTGCGGAACCGCCGCCGCATGCGCTGCGACCTGAACGAACAGGCCAAGGCCGACCAAGATCAGCGCCAAGGCTCGGAAATACTTCACCCGGCAAGGATAGAATGACAATGCACTCAAAGCAATCAGTCGATTCAGGATTGACCGCTTGCGAGGCAGGCGGCCATTCGACTGGCCCCGGCCATCGGAATGTCCCTCGACGGTGCCACAAGGTCTAAAGCCTGTTAGGCGATATCAAGGACTTCTTGAAGAAACACAGTGCGGCCTCTTTGTCCCAGTTCAAGCCCCAGGGACAAGCGCAGCGTTTCGCCTCCACTCACTCAGCGATCTGCAATACCTTCAACATCCAGTGTCATCTTACCTCGCGAAAGACAATGCGAACTTCCGGAGTCCGCGCATTCGCGGAGTGGCAATCCGCGTCGGTGGCAAAAGGGTGGAATGTCCTCTTTGCGCATCAACGCGCCTGCGGAATGTTAAGCTGACAATCGCAGTGGGACCCTTAATGGGACCGAGTTCATGGTTTTTATTATTTATACGTTAATTCAGTGTATTATAGTCTGAATGTGGCGGTGCACTCAGGCATCGAACCGTCGGCACGGGATGAGATCCTTTATATTTGAAATCGGCGGAGCGCCCGAATCCCCGAGCTTTTCTAGCACATTCGACTCGACTTCCTTACGATTGCAAGCATTGGTGTCGCCACTGAATCGCGACCTGAAGGCGGCCGCTGCCCCAACGCTTGATGCGTATCGGGGCCTTGGGTGGTGAGAGCAGCATATGGCTGCTCCATAACCGGAGAACCACCCATGACTACCAGGACTAAACCCTCACCGGCCAGCGCAAATCCTGCCGCCAGGCCCAGCAGCAAGATCGACCAGGTCATTGCCCTGCTCGAGCGCGAGCAAGGCGCCACGCTTGCGGAGATAACCGGCATCACAAGTTGGCAGCCGCATTCTGCGCGCGCTGTGCTGACCGGTCTGCGAAAGAAGGGTCACACGATTGTGAAGTCAAAGCGCGATGACGTCACCTGCTACCTCATCACGAATTCGAACTGATGGCGCGGTTCGATCTCGACGAGGAACTGGCTGCGCTGGCGGCGATGCCTCTGGCGCAGCTTCGTGAGCGATGGTCCGGTCTCACCGGGCGGCCTGTCCCACGCATCAGCGCCGCGCTGCTGCGCCTCGCGCTTGCGTGGGAGCTGCAGTCCGCGGTGCATGGCGGACTACCGCGACAGGTCCGGCAGAGGCTCGACCAGCTGGCTGTCGGCAAGACTGGGACCCACAGCACCCGGCCAGGCATGCGGCTGGTGCGCGAGTGGAACGGCACGCTGCATGTGGTCAGCATCGGCGATGATGGTTCGATCTGCTGGAACGACAAGCGTTGGAATTCGCTGAGCAGCGTCGCCCGCGCGATTACCGGGACGCGCTGGTCGGGCCCGGCCTTCTTTGGCCTCAAGCAGAGGAAGGCGGCATGACAACCGAGCGCTGCGCTATCTATATCCGCAAGTCGAGCGAGGAAGGGCTGGAACAGGATTTCAACTCATTGGATGCCCAGCGCGAGGCCTGTGCTGCCTATGTCCTGAGCCAGGCTTCGCAAGGCTGGAAGCTCTTGCCCGACTGCTATGACGATGGCGGCCTGTCGGGAGGAACACTCGAGCGCCCTGCGCTTCAGCGGCTGCTGACAGATGTGAAGGAAGGCCGGATCGACATCATCGTCGTCTACAAGGTCGACCGGCTAACCCGCTCGCTGCTCGATTTTGCCAAATTGGTTGAAGCCTTCGATGAAGCCGGGGTCAGTTTTGTCTCGGTTACCCAGTCGTTCAACACCACCACCAGCATGGGACGGTTGACCTTGAACATGCTGCTGTCCTTCGCGCAGTTCGAACGCGAAGTGACCGCCGAGCGCATTCGCGACAAGATCGCGCAGTCCAAGGCCAGGGGCATGTGGATGGGCGGCACACCGCCGCTTGGCTACGAGCCCGACGGGCGCAGCCTCAAGATCGTTGAGAGCCAAGCAGCCATCGTCCGCGAGATCTATGCGCGCTATCTCCAACTGGGGAACGTGCGTATCCTGGCTGAATAGCTCGATAGCGAGGGCATCAGAACGCCTGAGCGGGCCACAAGGAATAGCAAAACCTTCGGCGGCTGCGCCTTCACCCGCGGGAAGCTCTATCACCTCTTGAGGAACCCGATCTACGCGGGAGACATCGCGCACAAGGGCAAGGTCTATCCTGGCAATCACGCAGCGATCATCGAGCGTGGACAATGGGACGCGGTCCAGCAGCAGCTGGCAGACCATGTCCAAGGCGTGCGCATGGGCAGGGAATCGAGCGCTGCCCTCTTGGCCGTAAAACTGTTCGATCGTGCTGGCGAGCCCCTGATTCCGGTTCACACCAGCAAGCCTGGACCGGATGGCTGCAGGACCGCCCGCAGGCGCTACCGCTACTACGTCTCGCGGTCTGCGCATCATGGTGCCGGAAGCGCGGGCTCGCCTGCTCTCAGGATTCCCGCGCAGGAAATCGAGCGGGTGGTCATCACTCAGCTTACCTCGCTGCTGACTGATCCACTTAATGTGATGGCGTGCCTCAACATCGAGGTGCAGCCCATGCAGTTTGACACAGTATCGAGGCGTCTTGCAGACCTGCGCCAGGAGATCACGGCGGGCTCGAAGCGGCCCATGCGCCGACTGATTGACCAGGTGGTGGTACATGCCGATCAGCTTGAACTGGCTGTCCGCACGGAAGCACTGACCTGTACGCTCGAGTTGAACCCCGCAACCGAAACACCTCCCACCTTCTCACATCGAGCGACCATCCGCCTCACGCGCAGCGGGCACAGGCTGAAACTGATTGATGCGCACGGATGTGCAGCAGCGCCAACGCCTGATGCATCGCTTACCGGTCTGCTGATCCAGGCCCGTCAATGGTGGAGCGAACTTGCCAAAGGGCAGGTCGACATCGCGACACTCTCGCGGCGTGAAGAGGTCAGCGCATCATGGATGACGCGGGTGGTCAGGCTGGCATTCCTTGCGCCTGAGGTGGTCGATTCCATCCTCGCGGGCAGCGCACGGCCTGATCTTGAAAGCAGGGCATTGCTCGCAACAGGCGCGGTATCCGAGAACTGGAATGTGCAAGGAGCGCGCTTCTTGCCGATGAAGGCAAGGGTCGGAATATGACGGAATTTGGGCCGTTAGCCGGCAATCAGCTGTTGGCGGCAACGATGCGGAAAGCGGACACTTCCGACTTCTAGCAGGGGCGTCCGATCTCGCCAACAAAGCGGCCGTGCCCAGCCTTAGAGCCGGCCGTCGAAACCGGTCCTACGTTCACGGGCAAGCGAAGAAGCATGTATGACCTCAATCAAGGTCGCCAATCTGCGGTGTGAAAGTCGGGAAATGGGTGGATGGCGGACATTCATTTGGTTCAGCTGTCTGGCCACGTTTGACCCGATTGCAGACATTTAGCTCGGCACCGCACATCGTCAATTTGCAGGCTCAAAGGGTGAGTCAGTCGATTTGTGTGCGGTTGTGCGTATGGGTCGGCTATAGGGTGTCGGGGGGCCTCGAATGCCAGACGGCTACCTGTGGGCCAGTCGACACAGATTACTTACCGAAGATTCCCGATCCTTCCGCAAAACTGGCAATATGACAGAAGCAGCAGTTCCAGGTTTGACGCAATGTCAGCTCCGCGACGGCAACAGCAGAGAAAGTGCGAAGCTCAAGACTGCCATACCCAGTGCGGACCAGAATGGGGCCGCCATTCCAAATGCGTCGGCCAGTGTCCCTGCAACCAACGGCGCGATCACCCCGCCGACAATTTCGCCAGTGCCAACGATCAACGCCACGGTCACCGCAATGCGCGATGGCGGAACCGCGCCGCCGGGAATCATCACCGCATAGATCGGTAGCGCGCCAACTGCCATCCAGCCGATGAACAGCCCTGCCCGTAGGCCAATCCCCTGCCCCGGCAACAAGAGGACCACTAAAGGGACCAGAACCGAAAGGAAAAGACCGCCAGCCAGCACGTTGCGGCGGCCAAGCCGATCCGAGACCATCGGCAGTATCAATCCCCCGATCGCTCCGGCGACCCCCAGCGTGCCTAAAAGATTACCCGCCCCGGTGGGAGTGAAGCCGCGTTGCTCGACAAGATAGACAGGAAGGAAGGTCGCATGAACAACCAGCCAGATCATGAAGCAGGCCGAGATGACCAGGCAGAGCCAAACGGTTCGGCGTGCATCAGAAGAAAGTGCTTCAGGTTCGGCCGGTCCCTGCCCGTTTGATTGTGTACCGGGAATCTCGCGTACCAGCAGGGCAACTGCCGCAGCGAGCAGGATGAAAGGCAGGCTCGAAGCGAAAAATCCGGCTTGCCAACCCCAGGTCTCGGCGATGCGGGGCAAGACCAGCGGCCCAGCCATTTGCGAGATCAGGAACATCAGCAGGGTTTGTACCCCGATATTGCGACCGAGCCGCGACGGCGTCGATTGGCCTGTAACGATCGACTGGATGATCGGCGAGACGCCCCCTAGCGCAATCCCCGATGCCAGTCGAAGTCCAAGCAGCATCGCATAGCCATCGATAAACAGAGCGAACCCTGCACAAACTCCCGCGGCGAGAAGCAGAGGGACAAGCAGGCCCACCCGCTTGCCGCTTCGATCCGACAAATGTCCGACCGCAAAGCCAGTCAACGCCACCGCTACGGCCTGGATCGAATAAATCGAACCGAGTTGGGTGTTGCTCAGGGCCAGGCTATGAACCAGGAAAGGCCCCAGATAGCCGGTGGCGAGCCGGTCAAAGGCCAGAAAGGAAATCGCGAGACTGGTCACCAGGACCATGCGCCATTCGTAGCCGTTATCAGCCTTCGTGTTACTGTCGCGCACGGCTTCCTCCCTCCCTGATCCCTTTGCGCTCACATCAGCGCAGGGGTGGATAGTCAATATAACCCTGGTCGCCTCCGCCGTAGATGCTCGATGCATCGGGCTCGGCCAGCGCCGCACCACGGGCGAAGCGTTCGGGCAGATCGGGGTTGGCGATGAAGGGCATGCCGAATGCGACAAGGTCCGCGCTTCCGCGGCTGATCACAGCCTCTGCAATGGCTGCGTCATAGCCGCCGTTGGCGATCACGGTGCCGCCAAAGCGTTCGCGAAGGTGAGCGGTAAGGCGTTGCCCGAGCGGAATCTCCCCAGGTCCGGAAACCGGTTCGACGACGTGGAGATAGGCAAGTCTTCCAGCCAGAGCGCTGGCGAAATGGCCAAAGGTCTCGGCAGGATTGCTGTCGCTCATCGAATACATTCCGAACCAAGGCGAAACGCGATAGCCGACCCGGTCCGTTCCCCACACTCCGACCACAGCTTCGACCACTTCGAGCGGCAAACGCGCACGACCTGCCGGCGATCCGCCATAGGCATCGCTTCGCTGGTTGGCCCCGTCGCGCAGGAACTGGTCGAGCAGGTAGCCATTGGCGCCATGGATCTCGACACCGTCGAAGCCCGCGGCCTTGGCCTTACGTGCAGCTGCGGCGAATTCTTCGACCAGCGCAGGAATTTCCGACTGATCGAGCGCGCGGGGCACCGGGATCGGAACCGGACCATCACTGGTAAAGGCATCGCCTTCGACCGGCAATGCAGACGGCCCGATCGGTAGCTCGCCATCCTGGAAGAACGGATGCGAAACACGCCCGACGTGCCATAGCTGGAGGAATATCCGCCCGCCTGCTTTGTGGACGGCATCGGTCACCATGCGCCATGCCGCGACCTGCTCAGCAGTATGAATTCCTGGAGTTCCAATATAGCCACGCGCACGATAGCTGATCTGGGCGCCTTCGGTGATGATCAGCCCGGCCGAGGCACGCTGCGCATAGTAGGTCGCCGTTGAAGCGGAGGCCCAACCATCGCCTATTGTCCGGGAGCGCGTCATCGGTGCCATCACCACGCGATTCGGCAGGAGAAGCGGGCCAAGCCGTGCAGGGGAAAGGAGTTGGCTCATTGGTTTCCTCAGGTGATTTGACGGGGCAAGCTCGGACGAGGCCTGGACGCTGTGACCTATCGCGCAAGATAGGCATAAGATCAGTCGATCGGCGGACCTAGGGCAAGGCCTCCGTCGTTGAACAGTTCGGCGCCAGTCATGAAACTCGATGCCGGGGACGCTAGGAACAGCGCCAGGCCTTTCATCTCCTCGACCGAGCCCATCCTTCCGAGCGGGATCATCGATCGCATCATCGCCTGGACCTTTGGATCCTGGACAAAGCCATCGCCAATATTGGTTATGAAGGGACCCGGCGCGATTGCATTGACCCGAATATTGTAGCGCGCCAGTTCCAGCGCGGCGTTGCGCATCAGGTGCGCGGCACCGGCCTTGGCCGCGGAGTAAGCGATCCCGATCGGCATGGCCCGGACCGATGAAACCGAGGTTGTGACGATGATTGAGCCACTGCCTTGCGGCTTCATGTACCGAGCCGCGGCGCGCAGACAGTAAAACACGCCATCGAGACTGACGCCTATCACCTGGTTCCACTTGACAAGGTCATAGTTTTCCAGCGCCCCGTCCACGCTACGCTGTCCGTCGGATCCAAGTACGCCGCTGCCCGGATCGATCCCGGCATTGGCAAACAGCACGTCGAGCCCGCCCAATTGCTTCACGCAGGCTTCGAAACATTCATCGACAGCATCGGCATCGGCCACGTCAATCGCGCGTGCCCAGACATCGAGCCCCGCATCCCGCAGCCGCGCAGCTTGCGCTTCGGCGCGAACTAGCGCGATATCGAGCAACAGGACCCGCGCTCCATGTTCTGCCAGCACCTCGGCCATCGCGAGGCCGATGCCGCTGCCCCCGCCCGTTATAACGATCGCCTTGCCGCGCACGGCAAACATCTCTTCCAGTGCCATCCTTACCTCCAACCCCAACCTGGGTGCCCGCCAAATGATCGGCGATCACCTACCTTGGCCCGAACCGAAAGATAGGTAGGTTGTCCAGGTTTCAAACCGCGCGATGATCGTTGCGGGAGATGATGCAATGATGGATCTTGCAGGGCGCACTGCATTCATAACTGGTGGCGCCAGTGGATTGGGCCTGGGCATGGCCAGAGCGTTTGCCGAGGCAGGCATCAGCGTGGCCGTGGCAGATATCATGCCTGAACACCTCGATACCGCCCGCGCCGTGCTGGGCGAATCGGTTCCATGCCACTTCATCTGCCTTGATGTAACCGACCGTGACGCATTTGCGCGCGCCGCCGATGAAGCGGAGGCAGCACTCGGCCAGGTATCGATTCTTTGCAACAACGCGGGCGTTGGCCTGCTGGGTGCCGCGCAGGACACCCATCCACAGGACTGGGATTGGTTACTGCGGGTCAACCTCACGGGCGTGTTCAACGGAGTGCACACCTTTCTGCCGCGATTGCTTGCACGCGCCGAAGGTCATATCGTCAACACTGCCTCTATTGGGGGCGTGCTACCCGGACCGGGAGCGTTGGCTTATCTCACCGCCAAGGCCGGTGTGATCGGCCTTTCCGAGGCGCTGTGCTGCGACGTTCGTGGCGCCGGGATCGGGGTGAGCGTGATCCTGCTGGGTCCAACGGCTAGCAACATCCACAAGGTTTCAAAGCAGCGGTCTGCCGCCTTTGCCGAAATCGAGCCGACCGCCGATGAACTTGCCATAATGGACAAGCCGCTTATCGTCGGGGGCATGGATCCGCTCGAAGCCGGACGGACAGTGCTTGCCGGTATTGCGGACAATCAGCTCTATCTGTTCACCCATCCCGAATTCCGTCATGCCGTGGGGCAGCGGTTTGCGGCGATAATGAGCGCCTTTGGACCGGACGATGGCGGTCCGCCAGCCACCGAATCCTGGGGCTTTCCCACATTAAACACGTTGTTCGCTGAGATACTGGCAGCGAACACAAGAACCTGACACCGAGCAAGAGGATTTGCCAACATGCGTGATGTTGAAGGAAAAGTCGCATTCATAACCGGCGGTGCGAGCGGCATTGGCTTTGCCATGGCCCGCACGTTCCTGAATGCCGGG
>Ga0155642_1009_pt2 | contig 8722 bp, 10 predicted proteins | sample RifCSPhighO2_12_FD_107299 | JGI IMG/M metagenome (GOLD analysis project Ga0155642, IMG submission 107299) | Erythrobacter sp. RIFCSPHIGHO2_12_FULL_63_10 | reverse complement strand
CGCCCCTGCGCTCGCAGAAATGGCCGGTGTCGAGCCACAGGCGAGCAGTCTCGAACAGCATTTCGGCTGCGCCTTCATGCAGGATCGATCGATCTCCGGTAGCCGACAGATAGATCTCCAGCGCATAGGCGATGGCGGCATTGACATGATATTGGGCCGAGCCGGTGGGATAGTGCGTCGAACATTCGCGCCCGCCGATTGTGCGCCACGGGTAAAGCGCGCCCTTAGCATGGCCGATCGCACGCGCATGTTCGCGCGCGTGATCGAGGTGTGACATGCGGTATTCGATCAGGTGCCGGGCAAGCTCAGGCGCGGTCAGCGCCAGAACGGGCAGGACAAAGGCTTCAGTATCCCAGAAGTAGTGCCCTTCGTAACCTTCCCCGGTCAGGCCCTTTGCCGCGATGCTCTGTCCGCTCGTCCTGCTTGCCGACTGAAAAATGTGAAACATGTTGAAGCGGAGGGCCAATTGCAGCGCCGGATCGGATTCGATTTCTGCGCCGGCCGACAGCCAGTAACCCTCCAGCGCCTGCCGTGCCTGCAAGGCCAACCGGTCGAACCCTGAAATCTCGGCCGCTTCGGCCAGCGCATGCGCAGCGTTATCGACCACGGCATCGCTGCCTTGCGTCACGGAAGCGGCAACAATCCGATCGAACCCGAGCGCCTCACCCGGCGCCAGCCTGGCGGACGCGCATTTATTGTCGTCGCCCCCGGCAATCCGCTGCACGATCGTGACCTTGGGCGTGACTTTCGGTGCGCCGCCACTCGCCGGGGCGAAAGTCCATTCATTTCCGCGCCCGGTGGCACCGCTTGAGACTTGCGCAAGATGCGCGCGTGCGCTGATCCGCGGATCATCGGCATCAAAGGCGGCATCGGCCTGCTCGCAGAGAGCGACGGGGCAGAGCACGCGGATGGTTGCCGAGAAATTGACCGGGCGGACCTTGTAGCGGGAAATGCAGATGGCACCCGCACCGATGGGTACCACCCGGCGCACGCAGATTTCCAGTTCACGGCCATCGGGAAGAAGCCACAGCGTCGAACGCGCTAGCTCGCCTGTCGCAAGATCGAGCGTCCGGCGAAAGGACAGGATTTTTGCGACTTCGAAATCGACAGTAGTACCGTCGATTTCTACGTGGATCATGGTCAGCCCCGGACCGGTGAGCCTTGAATCGGTGCCGTCGGCAAAACCAGGAAAGCTTTCATGATAGTGGATCGGTTGCCGCACATAGGCCGCAGGCAAAAAGCACGCGTGCATGTGCGCCAGCTCGTCAATCCCTCCGCGCACCCCGACGGCACCATTGGCCAGGGCGAAAAGCGCTGCATCGCGCGCAATCGTATCGGGATCGAACACCGACTGTTCGATCTGCCAAACGTCATCGCTCTGGGATGCGAAACCCGTCAAATCCACTCCCCCCGCAGACACCTGTGAACCGGTGTCCATCGGCAGGCGCAAGAGTCAGACAAAATGATATCGATGTCAAGATATCGATATCATTTTTATCCGCGTTTGCTTAACACATTGAATTGTAATCTTAACTTTGACGAATGATGATCTGCACGGGCAGCATTTCGGACGCGACTCGCTCGCCCTGCGCAAGCGCCAGCGATTTGCTCGCCAGCAAGCGGCCACACTCGTGCCAGTGTTGGTGAATGGTCGAAAGCGAAGGAACGAATAGCGTTGCGGCCGCCGTATCGTCAAAGCCGACCACGCTTACCTGAGCTGGAATCTGAATTCCGCGCCTGGCTAGGACACGCACGGCACCCATAGCAATGTTGTCGCTGGCACCAAATACAGCATCGATATTGTCACCATGTTGCGTCAGGGCGAACTCCATTGCCCGAGCGCCTTCATCAAGAGTGAAATCGCAGGGGATCGCCGCGAGCAATTCCCCTCCATGCGCGGCGAAACGCGAAAGGAAACCGTCGAGCCGGTCGTTGACCTCTGTGTATTCGGGATCGCCCAGGAAAATGGCGTGCTTGCGCCCAAGATCGGCAAAGCGCTGCGCCACAAGTGAGCCGCCCGCGAAATTGTCGCTGCCGACAATCACATGCCGCGTGTCGTTGCGCGCCGAACCCCAGATCACCAGCGGCAGGTTGCAGCGCTCAAGGCTGGCCACCGCATCATCATGCACACCTTGACCCAACAGGATGACGGCATCGACGCTTGGCGGTTGCTTGACGAAATTGTCTGCTGTCGAAAGCATCGCGCTGTAGCCCGCAGTCGACAATTCCTGGATGATCCCGCCAAGCAGCGCCAGCGGATAAGGATCGCTCATCGGCCTTTGCGTGGTCGGGATCATTTCGATGACGACGGCGATGGTGCGGGTTTTCTTCAAACGCAGGTTTCGCGCCGCGACATTGAGCTGATAGCCCCTGGCTGCGGCGATCTCACGAATGCGATCGCGCGTCGCGGGTTTGACCAGCGCATTGCCCGCCAGAGCCCGCGAAACGGTGATGGTGGAAACCCCCGCCTCGCGCGCGATATCCTCCATGGTGGGTCGGTTGCTGTTAGTCAGCTTCATATTCGCCATTCGACCACAGTTTCGGCCCACCTGGCAATGCCTTATACGCGCCCGCCGGTGGAAAGCGCTTCATGATGCAGCTTGAAAGCGCAGGCAAGAGCGGCAAAGGCATTGGGCCAAGATCAAGGATTCCCCGATGAACGCTCTGCCACAGTCACCTGCCCAACGCTTGCTGGGCCATTCGGACATCTCCATTTCGCCCCTGGCCTGGGGCATGTGGCGGCTGGCCAAGGATGCCCGTAGCGCGGCCGATGCCGCAAGGTTGGTGCACGTGGCGCTCAATGCGGGAATTACCCTCTTCGACACGGCTGACATCTATGGCTTCGACGGGGCCAGCGGTTTTGGCGACGCCGAGGCGCTGCTGGGCGAGGTGCTGGCGAGCGAACCAGGGCTGCGCGCGCGAATGGTACTGGCGACCAAAGGCGGTATCGTGCCGACCCTGCCCTATGACCAGTCCCCGGCCTATCTCGCCAGCGCGATCGATGCCTCGCTCCGGCGGCTGAGGGTCGAGAGCATCGATCTTTACCAGATCCACCGGCCCGATATCCTCGCCCATCCGCAAGAGGTGGCGCGCACGCTGGAGGAGGCCATGGCGGCGGGCAAGGTCCGCACTGTGGGCGTCTCTAACTTCACGGTTCAGCAGATCGAGGCGCTCAGTCATTTCCTCGATTCCCCGTTGGCCGCCACCCAGCCCGAAATCAGCCCGCTGCGCATCGCCTGCTTCGAAAACGGTGAGCTGGACCAGGCCATGCGCCTCGGCTTCGCCCCGCTTGCCTGGTCACCGCTCGGCGGGGGCAGGCTGCTCGCGCCCGAAACACCGCGCGAGCGTGAAGTCGCAGCGGTGCTTGACCGAATCGCAGCGGAACAGGGGGTCAGCCGCTCGGTCGCCGCCTATGGCTGGCTGATGGCGCATCCTGCCGGGATCGTCCCGATTGTCGGTTCGCAGAATCCTGACCGGATTGCCGAAGCCGCGCAGGCGCTGGCCATGCGCTGGACACGCGAAGATTGGTATGCGGTGCTGGTCGCCGCGCGTGGAGAAAAATTGCCATGACAATCATTTCCGATCAACAGTGTGACGATGTCGCGGCGCTGGAACGGTGAAGGCAGGGATGAAGGACGAAACCTCGATCATGTTTGACCTTGCGGTTATCGGCGGTGGAATAAACGGTGCCGGGATTGCGCGCGATGCTGCGGGACGCGGAGCCAAAGTTATCCTGTTTGAGGCGGGCGATCTGGCGCGCGGAACCTCGTCCGCCTCTACCAAGCTGATCCACGGCGGGCTGCGCTATCTGGAGCATTACGAGTTCGCGCTGGTGCGCGAATCGCTGCAGGAGCGCGAAATCCTGTGGGGGATTGCGCCGCATATCATCCACCCGCTGCGCTTCGTTCTTCCGCATGTTGCCGGGCTGCGCCCGCGCTGGCTGGTGCGACTGGGGCTGTTGCTTTACGACCATATCGGTGGGCGCAAGCACCTGGCTGCGACCCAATCGATTGCCCTGGCGCGCCACCCCGCAGGTGCGCCGCTCAAGCCTGAATTCGAGCGTGCTTTCATCTATTCGGATTGCTGGGCCGACGATGCCAGGCTGGTGGTGCTCAATGCCCGCGACGCAGCCGACCGCGGGGCCGAAATCCGCACCCACGCGCGCGTCACCTGCATCAAACGCGTGGAAGATCACTGGCGCGTCGATGCCGGCGGGCGCAGCGTCCTGGCGCGCGCAGTGGTGAACGCAGGCGGTCCCGGCGTGCTCGACGTTCTTGCCGCGGTGCATATTCCCGCGACGCATGGCCTGCGGCTAGTACGCGGATCGCATATCGTGGTGACCCGCCTGTTCGAGCATGAGTGGGCCTATTTCTTCCAGCTGCCCGACGGGCGCATCTTCTTTGCCATACCCTATGAACATGACTTCACGCTGATCGGCACGACCGATGCCGATCACACTGAGGGGCTCGATCACATCGCGGCGAGCGAGGAAGAGATCGCCTATCTGTGCGAGGGGGCGAACCGATTTTTCAGCAAGCCCGTTACGCCCGCAGATGTAGTGTGGACATATTCAGGCGTGCGTCCGCTGGTCGATGACCATTCGGGCAAGCCAGAGGCCGCGACACGCGGATACCGGCTCGAGCTGTCCGATGAAGACGAGGGCGCGCCGCTGCTCAACGTGTTTGGGGGCAAGATCACCACCTATCGCCATCTTGCCGAAGAGGCGATGGAGTTGCTTGGCGAGCGGATCGAGGAAATGGCGGGCCCCGGCTGGACCAGCACCGCAGCGCTGCCGGGCGGCGATTTTCCGGTCGAGGGGATCGACCGCCTGATCCAACGTTTCCGCGCCGAATTTCCGTTCTTCGACGGGCGTACCGCCGATCGCCTGTGCCGGGCCTATGGCACAATCGCCTTTACGATTTTTGCGGGCGCAACTGCGCTGGCGGATTGCGGTGTGCATTTCGGCCACGGGCTGACGCAGCGCGAGGTCGATCATCTGAGGCGGCGAGAATGGGCGCAATCGGCGCAAGATATCCTTTGGCGCAGAACCAAGCTGGGGTTACGCTTTTCGCAGCAAGAGGCCGCCGCCCTTGATGAATACCTCAAGCAGATGGAAGAGGCATGAAAGCGAAGATCGTGGCCCTGGGCGGGACGGTAACTCCTGCAAGCGCAACCGAGATGGCATTACGCTATGCGCTGCGGCCGGCTGTGGAATCGGGCGCAGAAGTGCGCGTCTTCGGCGGCGAATATCTGTGCTCGCTGCCGCATTACCTGGGCGCGGGCCATACGCCAGGTGATGGAAACGAGCTGGTCGAGGCGGTGCGGCAGGCCGATGGAGTGCTGATCGCGGCACCCGGCTATCACGGGACCGTCTCGGGTCTCGTCAAGAATGCGCTCGATTACTTCGAGGATCTGGCCGGAGACGAGCGTCCCTATCTCGACGGGCGGGCGGTGGGACTGATTGCATGCGCTTCGGGAGATCAGGCGGCGATGGGAACGGTGCAGACCTTGCGCAGCATCGTCCATGCGCTACGCGGTTGGCCCACCCCGATGGCGGCGACAGTGCGAACCTATCCCGGGCTGTTTTCACCTGAGGGCGAATGTCTGGATGATCGCGTGCGCGTCCAGCTGCGTCTGGTGGGCGAACAGGTCGTGCGCGGGGCGCGCAGTTTTGCGCAAAAGACCGGGGACGAGCGATGAGCGGAGCGCTGGCGACCTCAGGATAGCCGCGCGAAATTGGCGGCTCCCGGCGAGGGGATTCGCCTTTCGACAGGTGCGCTCGGGTCCAGTCCGGCCAACGCGTTGAGCGCCTGCGCCAGACCCGTGATCTGCTCGGGAGCGATCCGGTAATAGACCAGCTTGGCTGCTCTGCGCGTTTGGACAAGGCCCGATTTTCTGAGCACTGCGAGCTGCTGCGAGAGCGTTGGCTGGCCGATACCGGTCGCCTGTTCGATCTCGCTGACATTGCGTTCCCGCGCGCCCAGCTCTTCGAGAATGGCATAGCGCAGCGGATGTGCCAGTGCCTTGAACTGATCGATCACAGGTTTGACGCTCATCACGCTTTACCGCCCGCCTGTTCGCTCAGGAACCAAGATGTTTCATCGGCAGACGCGTAAACTTCGTCCAGATTGTTGCTCGGCGGATTGAGCATGGCCTGCCCCGGCGCCCAGTTGGCCGGTGCCAGAGTGCCACGCTGATCGACCGCCTGCAAAGCATCGAGTATGCGCAGCATTTCGGGCGTGGACCGGCCAACGTTGGCCGGATAGCAGCTCATCGCGCGGATAATTCCGGCGGGATCGATGAAAAAACTGGTGCGCACCGTCGCGCTGTCGTTGTCGTGCGCTGATACCATGCCAAAGGCGCGGCCGATCACCAGCGTCGGGTCCTCGACGATCGGGAACCGCACTTCGACGCCGAACCGGTCCCTGATCATCCGGAGCCACGCGAAATGCGAAAACAGGCTGTCCACGGATAGAGCCATCAATGCGCAATCGCGTTGCTCGAATTGCGCTGCTTCGCTTGCCAGTGCGACAAACTCGGTGGTGCAAACCGGGGTGAAATCGGCCGGATGCGAAAACAGGATCAACCAGCGCCCGCGAAAATCGGCCAGGCGGATTTCGCCGGTCGTGCTGCGCGCGGCAAAGTCGGGCGCAATATCGCCAATCCGCAGACGTGCGCAGGGAGGTGTTCGGGCTTCGGTCTGGTCCATGGATTCTCTTGCGCTTGACATCGATTAGTCTTCTATATACATACTTATCGTAATTGACAAGGTGATTTCTGATGAGTGATTCGGATAGAGCCCTCGAAACGGCCCGATCGCAGGTTGAACGGGTCCGTGCGGACGCCGCGCTCCGCCCCGTGATCAAGGGCTTTTTTGACCTTGATACCTACACCGTAACTTACGTTGTGCATGATCCCGCGACGCATGGGGCGGCGGTGATCGATTCGGTCCTGGATTTTGACCCCAGTTCGGGGCGAACGTCGCATGCTTCTGCTGACCAGGTCATCGAATATGTTAGTTCGAATAATCTGAAAGTGTTATGGCTGCTGGAAACGCACGCCCATGCCGATCATCTTTCAGCCGCGCCCTATTTGCAGCAGAAACTGGGCGGCAGAATCGCGATTGGCGAGCATATCACAACGGTGCAGAAAGTCTTCGGCCAGCTGTTCAACGTAGCAGACGAGTTCCGGCGCGACGGCTCCGATTTCGATGCGCTGCTCGCCGATGGCGATACCTTCAGCGTGGGCAATATTCCCGTGACCGTGATGCATGTGCCGGGGCATACCCCGGCCTGCATTGCTTACGTAATCGGCGACGCGGTGTTCGTGGGCGATACCATGTTCATGCCCGATTACGGCACCGCCCGCGCCGATTTTCCCGGTGGCGATGCGCGCCAGCTGTTCCGTTCGCTGCGAAGGATTCTGGCGCTGCCCGATGAAGCGCGGCTGTTCATGTGCCATGACTATCTTCCCTCGAACCGGGGCTCCTATGTCTGGGAAACCACGGTCAAGTCTGAGCGCGAAGGCAATATTCACGCGCATGACGGGGTGAGCGAGGATGACTTCGTGCAGATGCGCGAGGCACGCGATGCCACGCTCGACATGCCGCGGCTGATCCTGCCATCGGTGCAAGTCAATATGCGCGCGGGCCGCCTTCCCCCCGCTGAGGACAATGGCGTGGTCTATCTCAAGCTGCCGGTGAATGCCGTATGATCCTGCCGGGCTTCCCTGACGCAGCGCCACTGGCCGGACTTGGCGGCGGCATTCTGATCGGACTCGCCGCAGCTCTGATGCTGCTGGGCGCGGGACGCATCGCCGGTGTTTCGGGAATCAGCGCGCGCGCCTTCGGGATCAGCGACAGCGGCATTTCGCGCGATGGCGCCTGGGCCTTCCTGATCGGACTGCCGCTTGGAGCTGCGCTCGTCAGCCTGCTTGGGGGCGGCGGCGATCCGCAATATGCGGGCACGATGCCGCTTGTCATTGCCGGGCTGCTGGTGGGCGTAGGCACGCGGCTGGGTGGCGGCTGTACCAGCGGCCATGGTGTGTGCGGAGTCAGCCGGTTTTCACAGCGCTCGCTGGTTGCAACAGTGACCTTCATCGCCACCGGGATGATCACGGTGGCAGTCATGAATGCTTTAGGAATGGAGATACTGCCATGAAAAAGAACATGAGCACGCTCGACCGTGTGCTGCGCGTCCTGGTGGCAATTGTGCTGGTGGCCCTGACCATGAACGGGACGATCACCGGCGCTCTGGCTTATGCCGCATGGGCCGTGGCCGCAGTGTTTGCGCTGACCAGCGTGGTGAGTTTCTGCCCGCTCTATCGCGTGTTCGGGATCAGCACGTGCCGAACAGCGCACTGACGCGGACTCTTCCCCCACTGGCTTCGGGGACGCTGTTCGGCGCTGGGCTGGCGCTGGGCGGGATGACCGATCCGGCGCGTGTGCGCGGTTTCCTCGAAGTGCTGGGCGATTGGGACCCGACACTGGTGTTCGTCATGGGCGGCGCGGTGCTGATCATGGCGGTGGCCTGGCGGTTTGTGCCGCGCATGGCGCATCCTCTGTTTGCTCCGAAATTCGCCTTGCCCGACCGCAGCGACCTTACTGCGCGTCTTATTGGCGGCGCGGCGCTGTTCGGCCTGGGCTGGGGCGTTGCAGGGCTGTGCCCGGGGCCGGGCTTTGCCGCGCTGGCAATCGAGCCGGGTTCGGCGCTGATCTTTATCG
>Ga0155642_1079_pt1 | contig 8813 bp, 7 predicted proteins | sample RifCSPhighO2_12_FD_107299 | JGI IMG/M metagenome (GOLD analysis project Ga0155642, IMG submission 107299) | Erythrobacter sp. RIFCSPHIGHO2_12_FULL_63_10 | reverse complement strand
TTCCGCGCAAGACCTGTGGTCCAACAGGCTCGCATTCTGAGGAAAAATTTGACGCTGCCCGAACGCATGATGTGGCAAAGGTTGCGCAAGCGCCCGCATGGCTTCAAGTTCCGGCGGCAGCACCCGATCGGGCGCTATGTTGCCGATTTCTGCTGCCTTTCCGAACGCTTCGTTGTCGAAGTGGACGGCTCGGCACACGATCATATCGACCGCGTGAAGTTCGACGAGCGGCGTGTTTCATTCATGAAAGAAAACGGGTTCAGGGTCTTGCGAGTGACCGCTGCCCACGTACTTGCGAATGCCGACCAAGCGGCAGAAGCAATCATTGCGCGGATGGCGAGTCCCCTCCACCAGCCTGCGGCTGGTCCCCCTCCCCGTGCCGGGGAGGCAAGCTAGACTCATGGATTTCATTTCGATCCTGTCGATCTTCGTGCTGGCCTGCTTTGTGGGCTATTACGTCGTCTGGTCAGTCACCCCGGCGTTGCACACGCCGCTGATGGCGGTGACCAATGCGATCAGTTCGGTCATTGTGGTCGGTGCGCTGATTGCGAGCGCGGAGGCCGGTAGCCAGGTCGCCAAATGGCTGGGCCTGGCCGGTGTGGTGCTGGCCAGCGTCAACATCTTCGGCGGCTTTGCCGTGACCGAGCGGATGCTGGCGATGTACAAGAAGAAGGAGACGAAGTGATGTTCTCCTTCCTTGCCGCTACCGCGGCCCCGCATAACGCATTTCCGATGCCTTCGGCCGAAAACAGTGGAATTGTTCCGCTGCTCTATCTCGTCGCGGGCGTGTTCTTCATCCTCGCGCTGCGCGGTCTCTCCAGTCCTGCTACCAGCCGGACGGGCAATCGCTTCGGCATGGCAGGCATGGGAATCGCGCTGGCAACCACGCTGATCACGCATGACATTGCCAATATCGCCGAGATCGGCGTTGCGATTCTCCTCGGCGGGATCGTCGGCTTCACCATTGCGCGGCGCATCGCAATGACGGCGATGCCGCAGCTGGTTGCGGCCTTCCACAGCCTCGTCGGCATGGCGGCGGTGCTGGTGGCGGTTGCGGCATTCATGAACCCTGAGGCTTTCGGCATTCTCGATCCTTGGGGCAATATCCTCAGCGTGAGCCGGGTGGAAATGGCGCTGGGCGCGGCGATTGGCGCGGTTACGTTCTCCGGTTCGGTTATCGCCTTTGCCAAATTGAACGGCAATATGAGCGGCGCGCCGATCATGCTGCCTGCGCGCCATGTCATCAATCTGGGCACGCTGCTGGCAATTATCGCGGGCACGGCGCTCTATGCGATGGCCCCTCAGGCGGGACCGGGCGAGGGCTGGGTGTTCTGGGCGATTGTGGCGGCTGCCTTCGCAATCGGTTTCTTGCTGATAATCCCCATCGGCGGAGCGGACATGCCGGTCGTGATCTCGATGCTCAACTCCTATTCGGGCTGGGCGGCTGCGGCGATGGGCTTCACGCTGCACAACACTGCGATGATCATCACTGGGGCGTTGGTGGGCAGCTCGGGCGCGATCCTTTCATATATCATGTGCCGGGCGATGAACCGCAGCTTCATAAGCGTGATCGCGGGCGGCTTCGGCGTGGACGCCAGCGCTGGCGGGGCAGGCGGCGGTGAACAGCGTCCCTACAAGAGCGGAAGCGCAGAAGACGCGGCCTTCATGCTCGAACAGGCGGAAAAGGTCATAATCATTCCCGGCTATGGCATGGCGGTGGCGCAGGCGCAGCACGCGCTGCGCGAAATGGCCGACAAGCTGAAAGAGAAGGGTGTCGAGGTCAAATACGCGATTCATCCGGTGGCGGGGCGGATGCCCGGGCACATGAACGTACTGCTGGCAGAAGCCAACGTGCCCTATGACGAGGTGTTCGAACTGGAGGACATCAACTCCGAATTTGCGCAATGCGATATCGCTTTCATCATCGGCGCGAACGATGTGGTCAATCCGGCGGCCAAGACCGACAAGTCATCGCCCATCTACGGCATGCCGGTGTTCGATGTGGACAAGGCCAAGCAGGTGTTCTTCATCAAGCGCAGCATGGGCGGCGTGGGTTATGCGGGCGTCGATAACGACGTGTTCTATATGGACCAGACTATGATGCTGTTGTCCGACGCCAAGAAAATGGTCGAGGAAATCGTCAAGTCGCTCGATTGAGCGCGATTGACTTACACGCCTGTCAGTATCAGCATGGCGGGATGAGGATACTGAAAGGAGCGGCGCTGATCGCCGCATTCGCCGCCGCCAGTCCAGTATGGGCGGAAACCATCACTGTCGAAGCGGGCGAAGGCGCGCAGGAACGCTTGCAGGAAGCGCTGATCTTGGCCCGGCCTGGCGACGAAATCGTGCTGGGCGCAGGACGCTTCGCGTTGTCGGACGGGCTGAGTCTCGATGTCGACAATGTCACCATACGTGGCGCGGGGGCGGAGCATAGCGTGCTCGACTTTACCGACCAGCAGGATGCAGGCGAAGGGCTGCTGGTGACGTCGGATTATGTCACTCTGCGCGATTTCGCGGTCGAAAACCCCAAGGGCGATGGCATTAAGTCCAAGGGCGCGGATCAGATCGTCTATTACAAGGTCCGCGTGACCTGGACCGGCGGGCCGCTGGGCACCAACGGGGCTTATGGCATCTATCCGGTCGAAAGCACCGGTGTTCTGGTCGACAGCACGATGGTTTCGGGCGCTTCTGATGCCGGCATTTATGTCGGGCAGAGCCGCGATATCACCGTGCGCAATTCGATGGTGCAATACAATGTCGCGGGCATCGAGATCGAGAACAGCCGCAATGCTCTGGTCGAAGGCAATCTGGCGACGCACAATACCGGTGGCATCCTGGTGTTTGATCTGCCGGGCCTTCCGGTGATGGGCGGCGGCGATGTGCGGGTGACTGGCAATCTCGTTACCACCAATGACGTCGCCAATTTTGCACCTCCGGGCAATATCGTGGGCGGAGTGAAGCGCGGCACCGGCATTTTGGTGATGGCCAATGAAAATGTGCTGGTGGACGAAAATCTGCTCGAGGCCAACGACACGGCGCAGATCATGGTGGTGGCTTATACGCTGCCATTTACCGACGAACGGTATAATCCCTACCCCCGCAATGTTGTGGTGGGCGAGAACCTCTATCAGAATGGTGGAAGCAATCCTGACCTTGATGGTGGCCAGTCGCTGGCAGAAGCCTTCGGCGGGGCACTGCCTGCTGTGATGTGGGATGGCCTCGGCGATGGACAGACGCCTGCACTGCTGGCGGTGGCGGGCACGCCGGGATGGTCGGTCAATCTGCCGCGTCAGGGGGCTGATCCGAGCGAGGGCACGCCCGGGCCGCTCGACGTGCCAGCACCTAAAAGTCCGATCCTCACCGGTCCAATCGGCGCTCCCGAAGAATTATCGCGGCGTATTGCGGGATGAAATCGCGCGCCTTCCTGATACTGGCGGCACTTGCGCTGGGCGGCGCGGCGGCGCTTGGCGCGAAGGCTCCGGTTGAAGTCAATGCGAACGCGATAACCGAGGATTTGCTTCCCCCTGCGCTGTCGGAGTTCGGGTTCTTCGCCGATCCTGCGCGGCAAGTCCCCTCACAAGGCGTCATCCCATATCGCCTGAATACTCCGCTCTATTCGGACGGGGCGGAGAAATTGCGGTTCGCCTATGTACCGCCAGGCCAGAAGGCTCGCGGCAACGGCGAAGGGTTGATCGATTTTCCGGCCGGAACCGCGCTGATCAAGACGTTCAAGTTCAATGGCCGGTTGATCGAAACGCGCGTGATGCTTCATCGCGCTGGCGGGTGGCTGGCGCTGCCTTATCGCTGGAATGAGTCGCAGACCGATGCACAGCTCGTGGTTGCCGGGGCAAGAATGCCCGTCACCACGCCCGATGGCGAGGAAATCAGCTATCGAATTCCCAACAAGAACCAGTGCAAGGAATGCCACGGCCTTGACGGGGCGGTAATCCCGCTCGGCCCCAAGGCGCGGAATCTTTCAGCTGAGTGGCTAGCCGGTATGGTCACCGATGGGCGGCTCGACGCCATGCCGCAGGTTCATGACACTATGCCTTTGTGGGAAGCACGCGGCGAAGGCGATGTTGCGGCCAGTGCGCGCGCATATCTCGACGTCAATTGCGCGCATTGCCACAGGCCCGGTGCAACCGCCTCGAACAGCGGGCTCGACCTGCGTTGGGAGCAGGACGATCCGCATTCCTACGGCGTTTTCAAGCGACCGGTTGCGGCAGGACGGGGAGCGGGTGGGCTTGAATTCTCGATCGTGCCTGGCGAACCCGATCAATCGATCCTGCTGCACCGGATGAACTCGATCGAACCAGGCGTCGCTATGCCCGAACTGGGCAAGGGAACGATCGATCATGATGGAGTGGCTATAGTGCGCCAATGGATCGCGGAAATGCGGCAATGAGACGGCTTTTCAAGGCCCTGCTGGCGCTGGCCGCACTGCTTGTGATCGCCTATGTGTTGCTACGCACGCCCGACACCGATCCGGCGGAAATGCGCGCCAAATACGGCGCGGCGCCTTCGCAATTTGTCGAGCTCAATGGCGGGTTGACCGTGCATCTGCGCGATGAAGGCCCCGAAAACGGCGATGCCGATGCGCCCGTAATCGTGCTGCTGCATGGCTCCAACGCCGATCTGCACACATGGCAGCCATGGGTGCTTCGGCTCAAGCAGGATTTCCGCGTGATCCGCTTTGATACGATCGGCCATGGTCTGACAGGGGCGGCGCCGGGCAAGGATTACAGTCCCGCGGCCATGGCGCAGCTGGTCGAGCATCTGGCCAACCGACTGTCCCTGAAGCACTTCGTTCTCGCGGGCAATTCGATGGGCGGGGCAGTCGCAGTGACCTACGCGCTCGAGCATCCGGAGCGGCTCGATGGACTGGTGCTGGTCGATGCTGGCGGCGCGCCCAAAAAGGGCAATGAGCGTGGAAATATCGGTTTCAAGCTTGCCGCGATGCCAGGAGTCAACGCACTGATGCAATCGGTGACGCCGCGTTCGCTAATCGAGCGCAGCCTTGATCAGTCGGTGTCCAACAAGGCGGTAGTGACCGATGCGACCGTGGACCGCTATTGGGAACTATTGCGTTTTCCCGGCAATCGCGAGGCGACCATGCTGCGTTTTTCCACCGTGCGCGAAACCTTCGACCCTGCCAGGCTACAGACTATCCGGCTCCCAACGCTGATCATGTGGGGCGAAGAAGATGCATTGATTGGACTCGATGGCGCGAACTGGTTCCATGAAAATATCGCGGGAAGCAGGCTCGCAACTTTCCCTGATATCGGTCATCTGCCGCACGAGGAGGCACCGGATTTGACCGTTGCAACTTTGCGTGACTGGATGGCTGGTCTGCAGAATGGCAGAAAAGGCTCTCAGGCCGAATGATCGCAATACAGCGTCATTGCCGCATTGTAGCGGTTGCCGGGACCTGTCTCCTCTCCTAGAGCGCCTGCATGAACCGCGCGCCCTTTGCAGCCGATCCTGCCGCATCACGCGGGCGCGAATTCGCGCATGAGCCAAGCGGCCTGCGCGGGCCGCGCAGCGAGTTCCAGCGCGACCGTGACCGGATCGTCCATTCGATGAGCTTCCGTCGCCTCCGTTCGAAGACGCAGGTGTTCATCGCGCCCGAAGGCGACCACTACCGCACCCGCATGACCCACAGCCTTGAAGTTGCGCAGATCGGCCGGGTGATCGCCCGCGCATTGGGGCTCGACGAGGATCTGACCGAGGCGTTGTGTCTGGCGCATGATCTGGGCCACCCGCCTTTCGGCCACGCCGGCGAATCTGCGCTGGAAGAGGCGATGACGCGGTTCGGCGGATTCGATCATAATGCGCAGGCGATGCGCGTGGTGATGCGGCTCGACAGTCCCTATCCCGATCACGACGGGCTCAATCTTTCATGGGAAGTTCTGGAAGGCCTGGCAAAGCATAACGGGCCGGTCGCCGCGCCCAATTGGGCGCTGGCTGAGCTTGATGCGGTCTATCCGCTCGATCTGGGTCAATGGCCATCGCTGGAAGCGCAAGTCGCCGCGATTGCCGATGATATCGCCTATGACAATCACGATATCGATGACGGGCTTCGCGCCGGTTTCCTAACGCTCGATGATCTGCTGAGCGTCGACTTTCTGGCTGACCAGTGGCGTGCGGTCGAACGGCGCTATCCTCATGCCGCGCAGGATCGGATGCTGCGCGAACTGGTGCGCGATCAGATTGGCATGATGGTCAATGATGTAATCGAACATACCAAGGCGCAGACCAAGGGGCTGCGCAGCCTGGACGAGGTACGCGATGCAGGTAAGCGCCTGGCCGGTTTCTCCCCCGCGCTTGTCGAAGCTGAACGAGGGCTCAAACGCTTCATGTATGAACGGCTCTATTTCCATCCCGACCAGATTGCAGCCGCGGAAAAGGCGCGCAACGTCGTGGCGCGGCTGTTCGTCGCCTATTCGCAGGATTCCTCGCTCATGCCCGATGAATGGCAAGCTGATCTGCCCGCCGAAGAACCTCGCCGCAGCCGCGTAATCGCCGATTTCATAGCAGGTATGAGCGATCGCTTTGCCATGACTCGCTGTACGGACATCTATGGCGAGGCCCCGCGCGGGTTAATCAATGTCTGAAGTGCTGCGCATCGTATTGATCGGCTCGACCGGATTGGTGGGACGCAAACTGATCGACGCCTGCATCGGGCGCGGAAATGTCCGCCTGATCGCGGTCGCGCGGCGCGAGGTAAAGCTGCCGCAAGGTGCGCGGATAGAACTGGTGGTGGCGGATCCAAAGGATTGGGGTGAGGTGATCGCTGGCATTGCGCCTGACGTGCTGATCAATGCGCTTGGGACCACCTGGAAGCAGGCGGGCAAAGATGAGGCGGCTTTTCGTGCGGTCGACCAGCAATTGGTGATCAACGCCGCCCGCGCCGCGCAGCGCGCGGGGGTGCGCCAGTTGGTCAGCGTGAGTTCGGTCGGGGCCGATGCCAGGTCGAAAAAATTCTATCTGCGGGTCAAGGGCGAGGTCGAGAAGGAGCTTTCCACTGTCGGCTTCAAGCGGCTCGACGTTATGCGTCCCGGCCTGCTTCGCGGCGCGAGGATCGATGACAGCCGCCCGATCGAGGCTATTGCGCAGGCGATCGCGCCGCTTGTCGATCCGTTCTTGATCGGCAAATGGCGGCCCTATCGCTCAGTCAGTGCCGAAATGGTCGCACAGGCTGCATTGGGGCTGGCGATGCGCAAGGCACCGGGCCGCTTCACCCATGATTACGAAGGGATACGCCGCGCGAAACGCGAATGGATCAAGGTGAAGGAGTAGCCTTGACGTGGTCACCCTGCCGGGCACACAACTGCAGGCGGGGATGATGGAGAGCATATGAAGGGCCACCACCGGCATATCAGTTTTGACGAGATCCTTCGCTTTTGGGCGGGCGAACGTCCCGACCGACCGGCCTTCGAGCAAGACGGGCGGATTATCCGTTTTTCCGAGCTTGAGGAATGGACAAGGCGGATCATCGCGCTTTTCCATGCCAGGGGTCTGAAGCCGGGAGACAGGATTTGCTGGCTAGGTAAGAATTCCGATCACTATTACACCCTGTTCCTCGCTGCTGCCCGATGCGGGGTGGTGACGGTGCCCATCGGCTGGCGCCTGGCTGCGCCCGAAGTGGGCTTTATCATCAAGGATACCTGCGCCAAGCTGGTGTTTACCGGTGACGAATTTGCCGAATTGGTAGCCGGAATTGCGCTTGATCTTCCCGAGCCGCCCGAGGTGATCGCGCAAACCGCTGCGCGCAAACTGATCGCCACGCATCGGCCTGGTGAATTCACCCCCGCATCGTCGAGCGATCCAGTACTCCAGCTTTATACCTCGGGCACCACCGGCAATCCCAAGGGCGCGGTGCTGTCCAGCGGCAATTTGCTGGGCCTGCGCAGTCACGCAATAGAGGCAGGGCTGCCGTGGGCCTTCTATGAACCGGATGATTGCATGCTGGTGGCCATGCCCTGCGCACATATCGGCGGCACGGGATTGGTGGTGGCATCGGTCGCCAACGGCATTCGCGCGCTGGTGCTGGCCGAATTTAACCCAACAGGTGTGCTCGATGCGATCGAGAACGGGGCAACGCACATGTTCATCGTGCCCGCCGCGCTGCAAATGGTGGTGCACCATCCGCGCGCCGCCGAAACCGATTTCTCGAACCTCAAATACCTGATGTATGGCGCGGCCCCCATGCCGATTGAGCTACTCAAGGAAGCGGTGCGTGCCATGCCCAATACCGGGTTCCTGCAGGTTTATGGCATGACCGAGACATCGGGCACGGTCACCTGCCTCCCTCCCGAAGATCATGCGCTGAACGGCAACAAACGGATGCGATCGGCGGGCAAGGCGGTGCCGGGGGTCGAAATCAAGGTGGTTGATCAGCAGGGGCAAGAACTTCCTCTCGGCGAGATTGGCGAAATAGTGGTCCGTTCACCATCGAACATGGCCGGCTATTGGCACCTTCCTGAAGCGAGTGCCGAGGCGCTGCGCGATGGCTGGATGCACACCGGTGATGCGGCGGTGATGGACGAGGATGGCTACATCTACATCCAGGACCGGATCAAGGACATGATCATCACGGGCGGCGAGAATGTCTATCCCGCTGAGGTTGAAAGCGCGATCTATGGCCATCCTGCGATTGCCGAGGTCGCGGTAATCGGCATTCCCAGCGAGCGGTGGGGCGAAGAGGTCAAAGCCTGCGTCGTCGCCAAGCCGGGGATGACGGTGGACGAGGGCGACGTCATCGCCTGGGCGCGCGAGCGCTTAGCCGCGTTCAAGGCACCCAAGAGCATTGC
>Ga0155642_1082_pt1 | contig 8835 bp, 6 predicted proteins | sample RifCSPhighO2_12_FD_107299 | JGI IMG/M metagenome (GOLD analysis project Ga0155642, IMG submission 107299) | Erythrobacter sp. RIFCSPHIGHO2_12_FULL_63_10 | reverse complement strand
AGCCGAGGCGGCACATGGCACCGTCACCCGCCACTATCGCCAGCATCAGCAGGGCAAGGCCACTTCGACCAACCCGATTGCCTCGATCTTCGCGTGGACCCGCGGGCTGATCTATCGCGGCAGGTTTGACGATACGCCCGATGTGGTGCGCTTTGCCGAAACGCTCGAGCGCGTCTGCATCGAGACGGTCGAAAGCGGCCAGATGACCAAGGATCTGGCGCTGCTGATCGGGCCCAATCAGAACTGGCTCACCACCGAACAGTTCTTCGAAGCGGTCGTGACCAATCTCGAAAAGGCAATGACCGACGAGGGCTGACCGATTACCGCGGCCACCCCTGCCGGGCGGCGGCATGCATGCGTCTTAGAGCGCGATGTGCCGCCGTTTTTCGTTCGCCCCACGTTTCCGCCGCTGCAAGCAGATGACAGCATGATCGCCAGCCGCTAGGCTTGCCCGGTGGCGGGCGAACTATCCCATTCTCCGATGCTGTCCGATGCGTTGGTCATCTTGGGCGCGGCCGGACTTATCATCCCGGTTTTCACCCGCTTCAAGATCACCCCCGTTATCGGGTTCATCCTGATAGGCATTGCCGTCGGTCCATTCGGCCTGGGCAAGCTGGTCTATGAATATCCCTGGCTGGGGCATGTCACCATTTCCGATCCGGAAGGGCTCAAGCCCTTCGCCGAATTCGGGATAATCCTGCTGCTGTTCACCATCGGGCTTGAATTGTCGTTCAACCGGCTGTGGCAACTCAGGCGGCTGGTGTTTGGCCTGGGCGCGCTCGAACTGCTGATCATAGGCAGTTCGCTGGCGATCGTGCTGACCATGATGGGGCAATACTGGACCGGCGCGGCGGCACTGGGCTTTGCGCTCGCCTTCTCCTCGACCGCGATCGTCCTTCCCATCTCGGGCACCGCCACTCCTGTTGGCCGTGCGGCGCTGTCGATGCTGCTGTTCGAAGATCTCATGATCGTGCCGATCGTGTTCCTGCTTGGCGCGATGGCACCGCATGCGCAGGCCGAAGGTTGGGAGGGCATTGTCGAGACGCTGTGGCAGGGGGGACTTGTCATTGCAGTGCTTCTGGTCGTCGGGCGCGTGGCACTGCCGCGCCTGTTTGCGCTGGCTGCGCGCACCAAGAGCCCGGAACTGTTTCTCGCTGCCTCGCTGCTTGTCGTGATCGGCGCCAGCCTTGCCACCTCTGCCGCTGGACTTTCGCCGATAGTCGGGGCGTTGATCGCCGGGCTGCTGATTGCCGAAACCGAGTATCACGGCGAGGTCGAAGGGATCATGGCGCCATTCAAGGGACTCGCGCTAGGCGTGTTCCTGATAACCGTTGGCATGAGCATCGATCTCATCACGATCTGGGACCATCTTGGCTCGATCATGCTCGCAGTGGTGCTGGTGCTGACCTTCAAGGCCACGGTTACCGGGGTTCTGCTGCGGCTGATGGGCGCACGGCGCAGCACCGCCACCGAGACCGGAATCTTGATGGCCAGCCCCAGCGAAACAACGTTGATTGTGCTGGCGGCTGCGGGTTCGGCCTTGCTGATCCAGCCGGGAACTGCGCAGTTCTGGCAGATCGTTACCGCCATTGGCCTGACGATAACCCCCATCCTGGCCCGATTGGGCCGGGCAGTCGCCCGGCAGGTGGAGCCTATTCCCGATTTGAGCGGCATGCAAACGGAGGAGCCGACTGTCATCATCATCGGCGCGGGCCGTGTCGGCCTGATGGTGGCCGATATGCTGACCGCGCATGGCAAACCCTACGTCGCACTCGATTCGGATGCCGATCTGATCATGAAGGCCAAGCGGGCGGGCTATCACGCCATGTTTGGCGATGCTGCGCGCGGAACGGCGTTGTCGCGCCTGGGCATCGAGCAGACGCCCGCGATCGTGCTGACCATGGATGAGCCGATTCTGGCGAAAAGGCTCGTCACCAAATTGCGCAATGCCTATCCTGATTTGCTGATCGTGGCCCGCGCGCGCGACCTTGAGCATGCCGCCGCGCTATATCGCGCCGGGGCGAGCCATGCGGTGCCCGAGACGCTCGAAAGTTCGCTGCAACTTTCCGAGGCGGTGCTGGTCGATATCGGCGTGGCGATGGGCCCCGTGATCGCATCAATCCACGAAAAGCGCGACGAGTTCCGCGACCGGATCGAACGCGAGGGCAAGCTCGACTACAAGCCAAAGCTACGGACCTCGTCAATGGATGTGTGAGGCGCTTATGAGCCGTCATTGCGGGCGAAGCGAAGCAATCCAGAGCCGTTCGTCCACGCACTGGATTGCCGCGCGGCTCCGCCGCTCGCAATGACGATATCCGTCAGTTCAACGTAATCAAAGACGCCCTTCCAGCGCCGCCCTCACCGCAGCAATAGCATCGGCGGCCTTGTTGCCGTCAGGCCCGCCGCCCTGCGCCATGTCGGCGCGTCCACCGCCGCCCTTGCCGCCCAGCGCCTCGACACCCACGCGCACCAGATCGACCGCACTGAAACGCGCGGTGAGATCGTCGGTAACCGCGGCGGCGATGGCGGCCTTGCCTTCGTTCACCGCCACGATGGCCGCCACGCCCGAACCAAGCCGCTGCTTGGCCTCGTCGAGCAGCGGGCGCAGGTCCTTGGGGTCGAGCCCTTCGAGCACCTGTCCGCTAAAGGTAATTCCGGCGATTTCCTCGCCCACATTCTGATTCCCGGCAGCCGATCCAACGCCGCCGCCCAGCGCCAGCGCCTTTCTGGCATCGGCCAGTTCCTTCTCGAGCCGTTTGCGCTCGTCCATCAAGGCCGCGATGCGCGCCGGAACCTCCTCAGGCGTGGCCCGGATCACCCCGGCAGCCTGTTTGAGCGCTTCCTCGCGCTCGACCAGCCAACAGCGTGCCGCTTCGCCCGTCAGCGCCTCGATGCGGCGCACACCCGAACTCACCGCGCCTTCGGACACGATCCGGAAAATCCCGATATCGCCCGTTGCGCGCACATGCGTGCCGCCGCACAGTTCGACCGAGTAACTGTGGCCACCGCCATCTTTGGCGCCGCCCTTGCGGCCCATCGAGAGCACGCGCACTTCATCGCCGTATTTCTCGCCGAACAGCGCCAGCGCGCCCGCCGCCACCGCATCGTCTGGGCTCATCAGGCGGGTCGCTACCGGCTCATTGGCGCGGATCTCGGCGTTGACCGCAGCTTCTACCGCCGCAATATCCTCTGCCGTCAATGGCTTGGGATGCGAGAAGTCGAAGCGGAAGCGATCGGGCGCAACCAACGAGCCCTTCTGCGTCACGTGGCTGCCCAGCCGGTTTCGCAGCGCCGCGTGTACGAGATGCGTGGCCGAATGGTTGGCTCTGATCCGGTCACGCCGGGCGGAATCGACCTCCATCCGCACGGTTCCTTCCACTGCGACAGAACCCGCTTCGATACGTGCACGATGCGCGTGCAGGCGGCCCAATGGCTTTGAAGTTTCGACCACGATAGCCTTAAATCCATCGGGCGCGCTGATCGTGCCTGCGTCGCCCGTTTGCCCGCCGCTTTCGCCATAGAAGGGCGTCTGATTGGTGAGGATGACCACTTCGTCGCCAGTATCGGCGCGGGCGACTTCCTTGCCGTCTTTCACCAGCGCAATGACGCACCCCTCGCCCGAAGTTGCTGCATAGCCGGTGAATTCGGTCGCGCCTTCACGTTCGGCAATGTCGAACCAGACTTCGCCCGAGGCCGCATCGCCCGAGCCTTTCCACGCCGCGCGCGCTGCCGCCTTCTGCCGCGCCATCGCGGCGTCGAAGCCAGCCCGGTCAACCCCGATCCCGCGAGCGCGCAAAGCATCCTCGGTCAGATCGTAAGGGAAGCCAAAGGTGTCATAGAGGCGGAATGCGGTTTCGCCCTCAAGCTCGCCGCCAGCGCCAATGCCCGATGTCGCTTCGTCGAGAAGGCGCAGACCCTTCTCGAGCGTGCGGCGAAACTGCGTTTCCTCGCGTTCGAGCACTTCGGTGATCAGCGCCTGCCCGCGCGTGAGTTCAGGGTAAGCCTGTCCCATTTCGGCGACCAGAGCAGGCACCAAACGGTGCATAAGGGGGGCAGAGGTGCCCAGAAGATGCGCATGGCGCATTGCGCGGCGCATGATCCGGCGCAGCACATAGCCGCGCCCTTCGTTCGACGGCAGCACGCCGTCAGCCATCAAAAAACTGGTGGAGCGCAGATGGTCGGCGATCACCCGGTGGCTGGCAGCGTGCTCGCCCGCAGCCTTGACCCCGGTGAGACTTTCCGAAGCGGCGATCAGCGCGCGGAAAGTGTCGGTGTCGTAATTGTCATGCACCCCCTGCAGCACCGCCGCAATTCGTTCCAGCCCCATGCCGGTATCGATAGATGGCTTGGGCAGATCGATGCGCGAGCCATCGGCCTGCTGATCGAACTGCATGAACACGAGGTTCCAGATTTCTACGAACCTGTCGCCATCCTCATCCGGGCTGCCCGGTGGACCACCGGCAATGTGATTCCCGTGATCGTAGAAAATCTCCGAACATGGCCCGCACGGCCCGGTGTCGCCCATCGACCAGAAATTGTCACTGGTGGGGATGCGGATGATCCGATCTTCGGGCAGGCCTGAGATCTTGCGCCACAGTTCGAAAGCCTCGTCATCGGTGTGATAGACGGTGGTGACCAGCCGATCGGCTGGAAGGCCCCATTCGCGCGTCAGCAGCGTCCAGGCATGCAGGATCGCCTGTTCCTTGAAATAGTCGCCAAACGAAAAATTGCCCAGCATTTCAAAGAAGGTGTGGTGGCGCGCGGTATAGCCGACATTGTCGAGATCGTTGTGCTTGCCGCCTGCGCGCACACACTTCTGCGAACTGGTGGCGCGCGGTGCCTGCGGTGTCTCGAGCCCGGTAAAGGCGTTCTTGAACGGCACCATGCCCGCATTGACGAACATCAACGTCGGATCGTTGTAAGGCACCAGCGGTGCGCTGGCGATTTCGGCATGGCCCGCCCCGGCGAAATAATCGAGGAAGGACCGGCGGATATCGTTGGTGGACGTCATGTCAGCGCAGTTAGGCAATCGCGGCGCGCGCGACAAGGCGTTATCGCCGTTCAGTCACGCGCAGCAGTGACGATCCACACACTCGCTCCCAAGGCCACAACGCCTTCGTTCAGATGTTGGCTGGCGAGCTGGGCCAGGCTGGCCTGCATGGCCTCACGCTCGCCTTCCTCCATCGCCGCCATCGCTCGCGCCGCGGGACCGATGCGGCTGAAATAGCCGACGGCATCTTCAATAGGCCGATCCCCGGCGCCAGCGATCATGGTGAAATCGAACGGCTCGAAAGCAATGTCATTCCATCCCGCGCGCGCCAGGATCTGTTCCACTCGCTCGCTGTCGGCAAATGCGAAAGGGCCGGGTGCGTGAGGATCGGAAGTGGGCTCCACCGCCCCGGCGGGCAGCAGCCTGGCCACTTCAGTAAAGAACGGATTAAACTCGATCGCGCGAAAACACGAAAAGAGCAGGCTGGCGCCAGCAGCGCTGGACTCACGCAGATTGCGAAAGGCCGCGACCGGATCGGCAAAGAACATGATCCCATGGCGCGACATGATCAGGTCGGGCCGCTCAGCGGCTGACGGATGCCAGTTCGATGCGTCCGCGAGCTCAAAATGCACATTGGGAAGACCGGCCGAACGCTGCCTCGCCACCGCGACAAGATCGGGCGAAACGTCGACTCCCAACACTTGCGCATCGGAGTTGCGCCGCGCCAACGCGAGCGAGAGTTCGCCCGCACCGCATCCCACATCGAGTGCCCGGTGAATTGCCATTTCGCCCAAACGCCGCTCCAGCTCTGCGGTCAGCTGCGTAAAGCTGCGATCGGTCCTCTGCCATTCGTTCGCCCATGACTTGCCGACCCGGCCCTGCCATTCCTGAATCTCAACGATTGCCATGCTCACTCCATCTGCATGCGGCCACACCGTCCTGACCGCAGGCGAGCGCATGCGCGCTTCCCCCTTCGAGTGCAATATGTGCTGTAGGAACATGTGCAGCAGAAACGGAAAAGCCGGTGCGGCCTTTCGAGGGGGGAGAGGCACGCACCGGCTATCCACATTCCGGACGCATGTCATGCGCCCGCTTGAGGAGCGAGATCAGTCTTCCGCGTCCGGACCTGACATCAACACCTCGGCGACAACATCGGTGCGGCCGCGAATAGCGGCTTCCAATTTGTCGCACATCTCGGGATTGTCCTTCAGAAACTGCTTGGCGTTCTCGCGCCCCTGCCCGATCCGGACACTGTCATAAGAGAACCAGCTGCCCGACTTCTCGACCAGACCGGCCTTGACACCCAGATCGAGAATTTCGCCGATCTTGGATATGCCCTCACCATACATGATGTCGAACTCGACCTGCTTGAAGGGCGGCGCTACCTTGTTCTTGACCACCTTCACGCGGGTGGTGTTGCCGACGATCTCGTCACGATCCTTGATCTGCCCGATGCGGCGGATGTCGAGCCGGACCGAGGCATAGAATTTGAGCGCATTGCCACCCGTGGTGGTTTCCGGATTGCCGTACATCACGCCGATTTTCATGCGCAGCTGATTGATGAAGATCACCATGCATTTGGAACGGCTGATCGAACCGGTCAGCTTGCGCAAGGATTGGCTCATCAGGCGGGCCTGCAAGCCGACATGCGTGTCACCCATCTCGCCCTCGATCTCGGCACGCGGAACCAGCGCAGCGACCGAATCGACAACCAGCACGTCGATCGCATTGGAACGCACCAAAGTATCGGTGATTTCCAGCGCCTGCTCGCCGGTGTCGGGCTGAGAGACGATCAGCTCGTCGATATTGACGCCCAGCTTCTTGGCATAGACCGGATCGAGCGCATGTTCGGCATCGACGAAAGCGGCGGTACCGCCGGCCTTCTGCGCTTCTGCGATCACATGAAGCGCCAGCGTGGTCTTGCCCGAACTTTCTGGGCCGTAAACCTCGATCACCCGGCCCTTGGGCAGCCCGCCCACGCCCAGCGCAATATCGAGACCGAGCGAGCCGCTGGAAATCACTTCCACCTGCATCGCTTCCTTCGAGCCCAGCCTCATCGCCGAACCCTTGCCAAATGCCCGATCAATCTGCGCCAGTGCGGCTTCAAGCGCCTTTTGACGATCCACAGAACCTTCCTTCTCTACCAGTTTCAGATTGGTCGTCATCGCATGGCCTCCTTCGCTTGCCTAGGGTCCAGTCCCCCTTATCGACTGACGAGTGTGTACCGTGTTTGTTCCGTTGGAACAAGAGGCGAACGAAAAATTTTTTTCAGACGCGATTTCAAGTGCCTTTTGCGCCTGAACTGCGCAGGACGAGCGACACTTTATCGCCAATTTCCTGCACGCTGAAAGGCTTGCCGATGAAGTGCATTCTGGGAATGTCGATCTCGTGCCGCAGGTGTTCTTCGGCATAGCCCGACATGAACAGCACCGGCACATCGGGGCGCAGCTCGCGGATGGCGCGCACCATGCTGGGGCCGTCCATTCCCGGCATCACCACGTCGCTGACAATGAGGTCGAACGCCTCGCCAGCTTCGATCCGGCCCAGCCCCTCTTCGCCGTCACTGCAGGCGGTGACGCTATAGCCTGCCCTGGCCAGCGCCCGTTCGGCAACCGCGCGCACCATGTCCTCATCCTCGACCAACAGTAGCTTGCCGCCACCCGACCAGTCGCGCGCGGGTTCGCTCGGTTCGGCTTCGATCGGCCCCTGTGGTATTTTGCCCTTGTAGACAGGCAGATAGATCGTAAAGCGCGCGCCCGGCACCTTGCCGCCTTCTTCCTCGATATTGTCAGCGAAGACGAAACCGCCCGATTGCTTGACGATGCCGTAAACGGTCGAAAGACCCAGCCCGGTGCCCTTGCCCAGCTCCTTGGTGGTGAAAAAGGGTTCGAACAACTTGGGCATCACCGCAGGGGAAATCCCGCCCCCGGTATCCTCGACGAGCAGCACGGTATAATCGTCGGTCGGCAGGATGTTGGAACGCATGAGGGCGACCTCGCGTGCGGCAAGCCTTCGCGTTGCCAGCGTGATCCGGCCCGATCCGTTCCCTTTCGCCTGGATCGCATCGCGCGCATTGACCGCCAGGTTCATGATCACTTGTTCAAGCTGCTGCGGATCGGCGCGCACCGGCCCCAGATCGCGATCGTGCCTGACCTGGTATTCGATCCGCTCGCCCAGCAGACGCCGGATCAGCGGGCTGACCTCGCTCACCACATCGGGCAATTGCAGGATCTGCGGCCGCAGGGTCTGCTGGCGCGAAAAGGCCAGCAGTTGGCGGGTCAGCGCCGCCGCGCGGTTGGAATTGGCGCGGATCTGCTGGATATCGTCATAATCGCTGTCACCGGGCGTATGGCGCAGCAGCATCAGGTCGCAAGTGCCGATCACAGCGGTCAGCACATTGTTGAAATCATGCGCCACCCCGCCCGCCAGCTGCCCCACGGCCTGCATTTTGGTTGCTTGCGCGACCTGCCGCTTGAGCCGCGTCTCTTCGGTCGAATCGGACAGGCTGAGCAGCACCGCCGCATCACCCAGTCCGCGCACCCCGGCAAGGCCAAGCGTGACCGGCTCGTCGGGCTGCGAGACCAGCCTGATCGCCATGTCGCCACTTGAGGCAGGCCCGCGTCCGTGCCGCCGCACAGCATCGGAAAGCGCGGGCTTGTCTTCGCGCACCACCAGATCGGTCGGGAAAGGCGGGAGCCCTGCGCCCTCGCGACTGACCGAGCGCAGGAAGGCATCATTGCCGAACAGGAACCGGCCATCGCGATCGGTCATCGCCAGACCCAGCGGCAGCTGCGCCAGCAGGGCCTCGAGCTGCGTGACACCGGCCTGCGAGGTGCCGTCCCAGC
>Ga0155642_1131_pt8 | contig 8879 bp, 8 predicted proteins | sample RifCSPhighO2_12_FD_107299 | JGI IMG/M metagenome (GOLD analysis project Ga0155642, IMG submission 107299) | Erythrobacter sp. RIFCSPHIGHO2_12_FULL_63_10 | reverse complement strand
TGCAACTGCTGAAGCCGCGCACCTCGGGTCGCCGCATCAGCAGTTGCATTGCGATCAGCGCACCGAAACTGTAGCCCGCGACCCAGGTCGTCTGCGCTTCAGGGTGGATCGACTGGATCCAGTCGAGCGCCGCTGCTGCATCCGATAGTTCGCCAATGCCATTGTCAAAGCTGCCCTGGCTGCGGCCGACACCGCGGAAATTGAAGCGCAGCGTGGCAAAACCGCGATCGGCAAAGGTCTTGTAAAGCCGCTGGACGATCCGGTCATTCATCGTGCCGCCGCCTTCGGGGTGCGGGTGCAGGATCATCGCCACAGGGGCCCGCGCGCGCGGCGGCGGAGTGAAACGACCTTCAAGGCGACCTTCGGGGCCGGGAAAGATGACTGAGGGCATCGAAAAACCTGTCTGATAAGTGCGGATTGCGCAGGCGGGTGGCGCATGTGAAGTCGCGGCCTATATAGTAAGGGGTACCAGAATCGCAATCATTTCGCGCACGTCTCTTGTCGGAGCTGGAACATTCCAGAACGCACCTATCTCGACCATGCCGCGACCACGCCGTTGCGCCCCGGAGCCAAGGCGGCAATGGAGCGCGGCTTTGCCATCTGGGCCAATCCTTCCAGCCCGCATGCAGAGGGGCGCAAGGCACGCGCTGCGCTTGAGGATGCACGCGAGCGGATCAAACTGGCGCTGGGGTTGGGCCAAAAAGATAGTGGTTACGAGCTGATCTTCACCAGCGGGGCGAGCGAGGCGTTGGCCATCGCCTTGGGACGGGCGAAAGTCGACCAACGCATCGTTAGCGCAGTCGAACATGATGCGGTGTTTCGCGCCGCGCCCGACGCGCAAGTCTTGCCGGTACAGAACGGCGAACCTGATCTCGCCACGCTCGATGATCTGATGCATGGCGCGGGCAAGCCGATTGTCGCCGTCCAGCATCTCAACTCAGAAACGGGAACCTGGCTGCTGCCTCATGCAGATGGTGCCGTCGCCGGGAAGGTGCGCAGGGCTGGCGGTTGGCTGCTGTCCGACTGCTCGCAATCGGCGGGCAAGGCACCGCTGCCCGATGCCGACATGATCGTACTGGCCGCGCACAAGTTTGGCGGGCCAATCGGCATCGGCGCACTGCTGGTCCGTGATCTGGCCATGCTGGAGCCATGCGGCGGGCATGAGCGCGGCTATCGCGCCGGGACCGAGAACCTGCCTGGAGCGCTGGGGATGGCGGCGGCGCTTGAAAATCGCACGTGGGAAACAACAGCCGACGACCGGGCGCGTTTTGCCGCTCAATTGGGCGATGCCGTAATGCGGATCGGTACGCAGGCCGACCACATATTCGCGCTGACGCATCCCGCACTGAGCGCACAGGCATTGCTGATCCGGCTCGATGCCATGGGATTTGCGGTGTCGGCGGGGAGTGCCTGCTCGTCAGGTACGCTCAAGAAGAGCCGCGTGCTCGATGCCATGGGCGTGGATGATGACACCGCCCGCCGCACAATCCGCGTTAGCCTGGGCTGGAATACCAAGGTTGAGGAGTTGGACAGGTTTGTCGAGGCTTGGCGTTCTCTTGCTTAACCGTTCGTGCTGAGCTTGTCGAAGCACTGTCCTTCTTCGGGCGTTCGGGTGGAAGGAAGTACGGCCCTTCGACAAGCTCAGGGCGAACGGGTATTGGGTTCATGACATGATCTACCTCGATTATCAGGCCACCACGCCGCTCGCGCCCGAAGCGCGCGAGGTGATGTTGCGCTGGCTGGGCGGACCCGATAGCGACCACTTTGGCAATCCTCACAGCTCGCACCGGATGGGCCGCATGGCGGCGGCGGCTGTCGAAGTTGCACGCGAACAGGTGGCGGCGCTGTTCCCACCCGGAGGCCGCGTAATCTTCACCGGCTGCGCGACCGAGGCGATTAACCTTGCCATCCGTGGCAGCGGCGGCGGTGGCACGGTGGCGGTATCGGCAATCGAACATGCAGCAGTGCTTGACACTGCCAATGCCGTGGCAACGGTCCACCCGCTCGCCGTTTCGCACGATGGCATCTGCGATCCCGCGCAGGCGGTGCCCGATGGCACGCGGCTCGTCGCGGTGATGCAAGTCAACAACGAGATCGGCACAGTGCAACCCTGCGGCGAATGGTATCGCAAGGCGCGGGGCATAGGTGCGCTCTATCTGTGCGACGCGGTTCAGGCCTATGGCAAGACGCCGGTGGCCGAAGCGGACATGATCGCGATTTCGGCGCACAAATTCCACGGTCCCAAAGGCGTGGGCGCGCTCTGGCTGCGCGACGGGGTCACGCTGGGCGAGGTGCAGACCGGCGGCGGGCAGGAACATAGCCTGCGTTCGGGCACACTCAGTCCGGCATTGATCGCGGGGTTCGGCGCGGCGGCGCGTGTGGCTGCCGAGCGGCGCGAGGAGGATGCGGCGCATGTCGAGGCACTGTGGCAACGTGCGCGCGATCTGTTTGCCGATTGGACGCTGAACGGCAGCGAAAACCAGCGCTGGCACGGCAATCTCAATATCCGGCTAAACGGGCTGGACGTGAACCGCCTGATGAGCGACTGCCGCAGCGTGATGTTCAGCGCCGGGTCCGCCTGTGCCAGCGGTTCTGGCCGGCCAAGTCATGTGCTAAAAGCCATCGGACTTTCGGACAGGCAGACAAAAAGTTCGGTCCGGCTTGGCTTTGGCCGCTATACCAGCCTCGCAGACATCGAAGAGGCGGCAACGCGCATCAAGGCCGCGGCAAAGGAACAAGGCCTGTGAGGATCATACCGTGACGATCAGACTGCAATTCACCGATGCCAAAGGCGACGTGATCGAGGGCAAGGGCGAGTCCGGGCAGTCGCTCCTCGACGTCGGTCAGGCCCTGGGTCTGCCGCTTGAGGGGACCTGTGAGGGGCAGATGGCCTGTTCGACCTGCCATGTGATTGTCGCACCCGAATGGTTTGATCGCCTGCCCACTGCCAGCGAGGAGGAGGAGGACATGCTCGATTTCGCCGCCGGGGCCTGCCGGACCAGCCGCCTTTCGTGCCAGATCGTGCTCGACGAAACGCTCGATGGGCTGAGCGTAACCGTCCCTTCGCAGGCGCATGACATGCGGCGGATGTAGTTGCGCGCCCCGCATCGCGGGAAAGCGGTGGATGGACGCGCATTTAGTGCGATCGCGCCCTCCCGCAGTGCTGCTACCGTTGCTAAGCGCCCTGGATGGCCGATACTATTGAAATGACCACGCCCGATCCCAGCGAAGACCCGTTCGACGCCATTGTCGATGCGCCGTTCGATTCGGCGCTTGAGGAGCGCTATCTCGTCTATGCGCTCTCGACGATCACTGCGCGCTCGCTGCCCGATTTGCGCGATGGGCTGAAGCCGGTCCACCGTCGCCTTTTGTGGGCCATGCGGCAGTTGAAGCTCGATCCCACGAGCGCCTTCAAGAAAAGCGCGCGTGTGGTGGGCGATGTGATCGGTAAATACCACCCGCACGGCGATGCCTCGGTCTATGACGCAATGGTCCGCCTGGCGCAGGATTTCGCGCTGCGCTATCCGCTGGTCGAGGGGCAGGGCAATTTCGGCAATATCGACGGCGATAACGCCGCGGCATATCGCTATACCGAAGCGCGGATGACCCGCACCGCGTTGCAGCTGATGGCCGGGCTGGACGAGGGAACGGTTACCTTCCTGCCGACCTACAATGGCGAAGAGGAAGAGCCGGAAATTTTCCCCGGTCTGTTCCCCAATCTGCTCGCCAATGGTTCCAGCGGAATCGCGGTGGGCATGGCCACCAGCATTCCCAGCCACAATGTGGCCGAGATCATCGACGCGACGCTGGAACTGATCGACAATCCCCATGTCGAACATGCCCGGCTGATGGAGCTATTCCATGGGCCCGATCTGGCCACCGGCGGCCATATAATCGACAGCGCCAGGACAATTTCCGACGCCTACGCCACCGGGCGGGGATCATTCCGCGTGCGCGGGGTGTTCCATGCGGCCGAAGCGAAGGACGAAGATGACCGGCAAGCCGGGATCGAGCGGCTGAGCGGCGGGCAATGGCAGCTGGTCGTCTCGGAAATCCCATATCAGGTACCCAAGGGCAAGCTGATCGAGCAGATTGCGCAGGCCATCGCGGATCGCAAGCTGCCCATCCTTGAGGATGTTCGCGACGAATCCGATACGCAGATCCGCATCGTGCTTGTGCCGCGCAGCCGCAATGTCGATCCCGATCTGCTCAAGGAATCTCTGTTCCGTCTGACCGACCTTGAGACCCGTTTCAGCCTCAATCTCAACGTTCTCGATGCCAACCGCGCGCCGCTGGTCATGGGGTTGACCGAGTTGCTCCAAAATTGGGTCGCAAGCCAGATCGAGATCCTCCAACGGCGCAGCCAGCACCGGCTTGACCAGATCGCGCGGCGGCTGGAGTTGGTCGAAGGCTATATCATCGCCTTCCTCAATCTCGATCGGGTGATCGCAATCATTCGCACCGAAGACGAGCCCAAACCGGTAATGATGGCAGAGTTCGGCCTGACCGACCGGCAGGCCGAGGCGATCCTCAATATGCGGCTGCGCAGCTTGCGCAAGCTCGAAGAAATGGAGTTGCGACAGGAAAAGAACGAGCTGCTGGCCGAACAGGACGAGCTTGAAAAACTGCTAGACTCGCCCGCCCGCCAACGCACGCGGCTCAAGCGCGACCTGGGCATGCTGCGCAAGGAATATGCCGAAGATACCGCGCTTGGCCGCCGCCGGACGCGGATCGAGGAAGCCGCACCTGCGGTCGAGTTCTCCATGGATGCGATGATCGAGAAGGAGCCGGTGACGGTGATCCTTTCGAAGAAAGGCTGGATCCGCGCGGCCAGGGGCCACATGCCGCTCGATCAGGAATTCAAACATAAGGAAGGCGATGATCTGGCCTTCATTCTCCACGCCCAGACGACCGACAAGCTGCTGGTCGCGGCGGAGAATGGCCGGTTCTACACGCTGGGGGCCGACAAATTGCCTGGCGCGCGCGGCTTTGGCGAACCGGTGCAGTCGATGATCGACATGGAGGCGGACACGCGGATCATTGGCTTGATGGTGCACCGGTCGGACGGCAGGCTGCTGCTCGCCGCGACCAGCGGCAAGGGCTTTGTCGCCGAAACCGGCGAATTGCTCGCCGAAACGCGCAAAGGCAAGCAGGTGGTCAATCTCAAGGATCGCACGCGCCTCGCTGTGGTGCGCGAAATTGAGCCCGGGCACGATCACGTTGCGGTGGTGGGTGACAACCGCAAACTGGTCGTTTTCAACCTCGAGGAAGTGCCGGTGATGGGCCGCGGGCAAGGGGTCACCCTTCAGCGCTACCGCGATGGCGGGTTGTCGGATGCGCGGACCTTCACTTTGGCCGAGGGGCTGGGCTGGCAGATGGGCGGCAAGGGCGAACGGACCCGCACCGAAACCGATATCTGGCAGTGGAAGGTTGCGCGCGGCGCGGCGGGGCGTTTGCCGCCGCAGGGATTTCCCAAAGACAACCGCTTTACCTAAATTCCTCGTCCTTGCGAGGAGCGTTTGCGACGGGCCGAAGGCGGCCAAAGGCCAACCAATCCATGGCGCGAGCACGGCCATCCACAACATCATGCGATCTTAGGACCATGGATTGCCGCGCTCCCTTCGGTCGCTCGCAATGACGATTGTGTAAATGTGCGGCTCAAAACAAAAGGGCCGCCGGCATTTGCGCCAGCGGCCCTCTTGTTGAAGTGTTCGCTGCGCTTATCCGCCGGTGGCAACCGTTGCGCCGTCGATCTGCTCCAGCGTGAACAGCGCAATCAGGGCACCGTTGCCGTCAACCGCGAAGTGCTCGCGCTTGAGCGTGACCAAACCGGAATCGCGTTCAACAACCACGGCATCGGTGGAGGCGTCGATTTCCTTCACCGTTCCAGCGACTTGAGCGTCTGCACTGACTACCGCAGCACCGACGACCAATGCGGCATCGCGCTGCGCAATGGCGGCAGCAATCTGCTCATCCATCAAACCGTCGAGCTGCTCCTTGGTCACGGTGATCGTTGGTCCGGCTTCGCTTTCGCCGAAGGATTCGATGCCCAGCGGGACCTTGTGCTTGCCGGTGTCCAGAACCGCCTGGCCATTGGCAACGCTTTCAATGGTGCCAACCGGATTGCCCTGCGGGCCATAGACGGTTGCACCGACTTCAGGGCCAGCGGCGCTTGCCGCAATCGGGGTCGCCGCGATCGCGGTGGCCAGGATGGCGAGCTTTGCAAAATTCATCATTTCTCTCCAAATTTGATTCTTTGACCGGCAAGACCTGTAATCGGTCAGGGGAAGCCGGGAGGGGCTGAAGCCCTGAACTATGCCAGGGCGCTTTGGACCAGATTCCGCTAGGGAAAGACGGTGCGACGGAGAAGGTCGCGGCCCTAAAACATATTCCGGGCCCCTGATCAACCCTTCGGCACAAATCGGCGCTGCACCGTTCTTGCTATGCGTTCGAAGGATTCTCGCGCGTGAGCGCCTCATCAAGCAATTTTCTTACGCGGTCTTGATCAGGGAAGCCTTCATTGATCCAGCTTTGCTCGATTTGCCGCAGAAGGCCGGCAACGCGCGGCCCGGCAGTTACGCCGCGGGCAATGATCTGGCCGCCCTTGAGTGGAAATTGCGGAATCTCCCAACCACTGAAAACCGCCACATCCCCCTGCTGGAGCAATATTCGGTCGATAGCGTTGCCAAGGCCTTCGCAATAGGCCAGCGCCTTTGGGCTTTCGAGATCGCTAGGCTCGCGTTCGGCCAGGCTGATCAGCTTTGCCCGTTGGCCGCGCGATAAGCGCAATCGTGCTGCCACCGCCTCGGCGGTTTCCGCATGCGGGGGTAATATAGCCGCCAGCCGCCGGATCGGTTCTGGCGGCACCCCTGCGGCGTGTTCTGAACCCAGCAGCCGTTCAAGCGCGGCCAACCCCGGCTGGCACGCTTCGGGCAGGATGATGTCGAGCACGCCCAGCGCCTTCATCCGCTGCAAGGCCCGGAGGGGAGCGGGCAGACCTAGCAGGTTGAGCAGCTCCATCGCCACGCGTTCACGGCTCAGGCCCTTTAACGTTGCGGCGAGCTCGGCGCAGGCACTTTCGGCCTCCTCGTCCGGATCTGCCCCGAAACGCGCCTGAAAGCGGAAATAGCGTAAGATTCGCAAGTGATCCTCGCGGATACGCTGCCGGGCATCGCCGATGAAGCGCACGCGCCGATTGCGCAAATCATGGAGCCCGCCGAAATAATCCGAAATCTCCAGCGTTTCTGGATGCGCGTAGAGCGCGTTGATGGTGAAATCACGCCGCGCGGCATCCTCGCGCCAGTCATCGGCGAAAGCGATTGTCGCGCGGCGGCCATCGGTCGAGACATCGCGCCGCAAGGTGGTGATCTCGACCGTGCCATCGACAAGCAAGGCGGTGACGGTGCCGTGTTCGATGCCGGTGGGAATGGTGCGAATGCCCGCCTCGCGGCAGCGGTCAATCACCGCATCGGGCAAAAGGCGCGTTGCGCAATCGATATCGCGCACGTCCTGCCCGAGCAGGCTGTCGCGGATTACACCGCCGACCCAGCGGATATTGTCGGCTCCCAGCGCCCGCGTCAGCGCCTTGAGACCCGTGCGCGCTGGCCATCCTGCCCCAGTCAGATCAGCGCGCATCCCAGTGCCCATCGATCAGCCCCTCGATTTCCAATCGGCGCGAAAGATTGGCGATGATCGCCGCGGTCACGCCCCAGATCCGGAACCCCTCATAATGCAATTCCAGATATTTGCGCAGATCGCCGCGCCAGAAAACTTCCTGCTCCTGCCAGTTCTCGCGCCGGAGCAACAGCGAAAGCGGAACTTCGAACCAGGCTTCGACCTCGCGCGGGTCGGGCGCCAGCTCGAGGTCGGGCGGGACCACCGCCACAATAGGCGTGACATCGAATCCGGTGCCAGTATGGTAACGGTCGGTGGCACCGATCACACGAACGATCTGTGGATCGAGTGCCAGCTCTTCATGTGCCTCGCGTAGCGCGGCAGCCACTGCATCTTCGCCGGGATTGAGCTTTCCGCCCGGAAAGGCCACCTGCCCGGGATGATCGCGCATCCCTTGCGGGCGCTGAGTCAGGATCAATCCTGGCTTCGGTCTGTCGGTTATCGCGATCAGAACCGCGGCCTGCGCGGTGCGCCCGGCCATGGCAAAACGCTCGTCGCTGAGCAAATCGCCGATTTCGCGCCGGTGCCCGTGCTCGAGCGCGGCTGACAGGCGGTCGAACAGCGCGCTCATTGCGGCAGGAGGGAAAATCGCATTCCCCCGCTTTCGACATGGCTTCCTTCACCCTGCGCCAGCGCGATTCCGGCCAATTGGAGCCAGGTGCTGCGATTGAGCCGCGCCTCGCACCCGCGCCGGACATGGAGATAGATCGCGGGTGCGTCCACACTTCCCGCCGCGCGCAGGCGATGCTCCGGCTCGGCAATCAGCAGTTCATCGGTATTGAGGCGAAACGCCAAATAGCCGTCCCTTTGCACCACATCGGTGGCGATGAAGGCGGCGTCCTCCACTGCGATGGCAAGGCGCTCGGTTGGGGTGACCAGCCAATGGCGTCCCTGTTCATCGCGGCTGAGCAGCGTGGAGAAGGCGCGGACCATTGCATCACGGGTGATCGGCGAGCCTTCGTGGAACCAGCGCCCATCGGCGGCGATGCGCATGTGGCTTTCGCCATCGCGCTGCGGATTCCAGCTTTCGAGCGGTGGAAGTTTGCGCGCGGCAACTTCCCCGGCGATCTGTTCCAGCGTCAGTTCAGACAGATAGGGCGGCGGTTCATAAGGCATGGCAGTCCGCTCGATGCCAGATCAGGGCTGATCCGCCAAGCTTTGCATCCACGGGCCAAGCATTCCTGCGGTGGGCAGTATCGCCGGAT
>Ga0155642_1009_pt4 | contig 8879 bp, 5 predicted proteins | sample RifCSPhighO2_12_FD_107299 | JGI IMG/M metagenome (GOLD analysis project Ga0155642, IMG submission 107299) | Erythrobacter sp. RIFCSPHIGHO2_12_FULL_63_10 | reverse complement strand
GCTGTGCCGATCTGTTCGAACGCCTGGCTCGATCCTACGTGATAGGCGGACGCGGGCAGGCCGAACTGCCGGGCGTCGGCTGACAGTGCCTGTTGCCACAGCGCCAACCTGGTCGCATCGATACGCTCGAAGCCGGTTCTGCGATGGCGGAAGAACGCGGTTCCGGCAAATGGCGGCGCGCACAGATAATGCACCGCCGCGATCAGATTGCCCTCAAGGCTGTCGAAGTGCGGGATCAGCTGGATCGGGACAAGGTTGGCGGGATCATCGCAGGCCACGGCATAAGTACAGTTGAGCAATTCCAGTTCGTTCGCCGCGCCGGTATCAATGCCTGACCTGAGCAGCGCAATCACCCAATCCTCATAGCCAGTGGGCACGGGCGCGCGCAGACCGGGATAGTAATCACCTTCGCGCCGGACAAATTCCTGCTGCTTGGCAAAATCGCACAAGCCGTTTGCGTCGGGGTGGCAATCATCGAATGTCCACAGGGCGAACGCTTCGGCACCAAGCAATTGCGTCTGCGCGGCGTGAAATTCGCGGCGCTGCGCTCCATCATTCCCGGCGGAATCGGCTGCAGGCATCCGCCCTATCCGGCCGCCGGAACGCGCCAGGCTGCCAGCACTTCGTTTCTGGCGTTCTTGCGCCGCACCAACCCGGACACATGATCGAGTGAAAGCATCATTGCCATAAACAGCGTCTTTTCCTCGAAGGATGTTATCTCGTCGAACTTTCGCTCAAGCGTACGATCGTCGATCCCGTAAAGCCCCGCGACATTGATTGCCTCGCCATCGTCGAGCACGATGTCGAGCTTGATCTCGCTCAGCAGCCCGATCCTGGCTGCTTCCCGGGCGAATTCGCTTGTCGCTTCGTGGTTTTGCGACAGGGCCGCAAGCATCGCCTGAATCCCCCGAATGTAGGCGCTGTCAGTGCCATCCTCGTCGACAATCCTGCTTGCGCCTTGCGGGTCGATACACGCGCTGTCGGCATCGATGCAGATCATGCCCTGGGCAGGGTCATCGCCGCCGATGTAGAACGGCAGGCGCCGGATATTGAGCGGAATGTAATCGGCAACGAAGGCATCTCCGTCCCAGAACAGGTTCTCGTTCGCCTTCAGCCCCAGTAGGGCTGCGGGATAGAACTGCCCTGTCTCGAGATCCTTGACAAAGAACAACGGGAAGCAGCGTGCGGCCTGGCGCAGTTCGATCCTGGACAGGGGCACAAGGTGGTTATTGGCCGCTTCCGAACCGGCCTTGCGCGGATCGATCCGAAGGTCGCCATGTGCGGCGCGTGACAATTGCTGGAGGCGCATATTCTGCTCCGCTGGGTTTAGGGTCAGGACCCTAGATCTTCTGGAATTCGTATTGACCAAGCTTGGTCAACAGGTCTCGGTTGGTGGGCAGTTTCGACCCCCATTTGCGCTTCAGCAGCGCATTGCGTTCAAATGCCTGCTCTGCCGCGACAGGATCACGCAACGCATGGGCCTGCATACTCGCATCCATCTTGAAGCCCATCCCGAACAGCACGTACTGATAGCTCGCTGCCGGAAACATTTCGTGCGAGCTGGAAAAATCGAGCTCGCTGGGCGAATTGTAACGCCACAGCTCAAGTTGGTCGAGCAAACGCCCGGGGATCGATGCCGGATCGCGATTGTCGCGCCAGAACTGCGTATCGTCCCTTTCGCTCAGCATATAGTGGAGCTTGAGAAACTCGATGACCCGGTCCCAGCGATACTGCGTTATCTCGTTATAGCGCGCCGCGACCACATCCATTCCGCTGCGCGTTGCCGGCAGCATCGCCGCAAGATAGTCGGCTGACAGTTCGGTCATCACCAAAGCCGAGGCTTCGAGCGGCTCAAGGAAACCGGCCGACATCCCCACCGCCACGCAGTTGCCCTTCCAGAATTGTGCCCGATGCCCGGCGCGGATCTTGATCTCGCGGGTTGAGAGATGCTTGAACTGCGGCCCAACATATGCGGCAAGCTCGGCCTCGACGTCGTCGCCCTGCGCGTGGCTGCTCGAATAGACATAGCCGACCCCGCGCCGGTTCTTCAGCCCGATATCCCAAATCCACCCGTGCCTCTGGCCCGTCGACACCGTATGCGAAACCACCGGGCTGTTCTCGTCTTCATAAGGCACTTGCACAGCCAGCGCCCGGTCAATGAACAAGACATCGCTGCAATCGATGAACGGTACTTCGAGCGCCTCGCCCAGCAGCTTGGAGGCAAATCCCGTGCAATCAACGTACAGGTCTGCCTCGAGCCGACCCGTGCGCTGGTTGATGATCGCGGCGATATCGCCGTCTTCGCCGCGCTCAACCTCGACAACGTCATCGATGATGTGGGTGACGCCCAGCTTTTCGATGCAATGCTCCTGAACAAGTTCCGCAAACAGGTGCGCATCGAGGTGGTAGGCATAGTTGGCGATGCCGCCAAATTCGGGCGAGCTGATCATCTTGGGTGCCAGGCCATTCTCGCACAGGAATTCCTGAAAGCACACCGCGTCGGAAAACGACGGGACACCCGATTGCTTGAGCGCGGCGGCATTCCAATAGGGAGCCAGATCGACCATCGGAAAGCCTTCGGGCAGAACCAACGGATGATAGTAGAAATCGTCCTTGGCACCAGTGCGCCACCGGGCAAACTTGGCGCCCTGCTTGAACGAGGCATTGCAGCGCCTCATGAAGTCGGTTTCGGAGATACCGATCTTTTTCAACGTGTTGCGCATAGTCGGCCAGGTGCCTTCACCCACGCCGATGATGCCAATGCTTTCGCTTTCGACCAAGGTTACTGAAAGTCCCGATCCATCGGGGACAGAACGGCGCGCCGCGAGCAGGCCAGCGGTCAGCCAGCCGGCCGCGCCGCCGCCGACAATGCAAACCGATTTGATGCGCTTGGTCATTTTTGCCTACCCGTCCGTTGGCAGGAACCATGGATGAATTTCAGCATGTTTGAAAGGGCCCGATTTGGCTGCCTGCCAAACCGGACCCTCTCAGTCATTCCAATTCGTTTTACGATCAGTAGGTGTAGCGGATGCCGAAGCCGTAGCGCCGACCACTGTCCTCCACACTCAGGAACTGATTGGAGAAGAATGCGTTTTTCCGCGCGAGCTGGTTAAGGATATTTGCCACCTCCACAAACACCGCGAACTGGTCGTTCAGGTGATAGGTCGTGCCTGCGTCCACCTGGGTGAAGGACTTGACCTGCGTAACCGACTGACCCGCGCCGTTGAGCGGCGGAGGAGCAAGGAACTGCAGGAAGCTGTCACGCCAGTTGACCGCAACACGCGCTTCGAAACCGTTCTTGTCGTAGAAGGCAACAGCGTTGGCCGAGTTCGACAGGCCGGTCAGGGCAAACCTGTTCGACAGGTCAACCCGATCGAGGTCCGCATTGCTCTGCACCAGAGTTCCGTTCAGCTGGAAACCGAAGCCGGTATCGCCGAACGAATGTTGCCAAGCGGCTTCCAGACCGGTGACCGTTGCGTTCTCCCCGTTGATCGGGGCGCTGATCGCGAACTGGGCCGGCAGGCCGGTGTTCGGATCGAGCAGGGGCGTTCCCTGGTCATTCGCCACCGTGCCGGTCGACTGGCTAAGAACAATGAAATTCGAAACCTCCTTCAGATATCCGCCCAACGACACGTAGCTACCCGGCGCATAGTAATATTCGAACGACAGATCGAGATTGCTTGACTTGAAGGGTTCAAGCTCCGCGTTGCCGCTCGCCGCCGCGAAATTGCCGGGACGCAAGGTCAGCAGGCTGGTTACCGGCGACATTTGCTCCAGCGTTGGACGCGTGATGGTTTGCGATGCGGCAAAGCGCGCCACCATGTCGTCCGCGAAATCCCACCGGAACGCGAGGTTCGGCATGATGTCGGTGTAGCTGTTGTTCGCGACCGTTCGGGTGGTTCCCGACGTCGTGACCCCGAACTGCGTCTGATCGTTGGCGAGCGGAATGATCGCAGTAAATGCGGTCGCAAGCCCGTCAATATGGGCCTGGGTCCGCTCGACGCGCACCCCGGCGACCAAGTTGAACGATCGGCCGCCCAATGTTCCGCCAAAGCCGCTCTCGACGTACCCACCCCAGACGCGCTCGCGGACAACAGTGTCGTTGACCAGCGGGGCATCGAAGGTGAAGTTCGGGTCGGTCAGCCGCTGCTGTGCCGTGATCGCATCGAACACAGCTGCGCCGTCAAACGTCGGCCATTGAAGCACCAGACGGTCGGCACCCGAAACGCCGCCCAGGAAATTGCCGCCCGCGTTGAAGAGCGAGATCGCCACTTCCGGAGGCACCGGCAGGTTGTAACCACAGGTGGTGCAGCCCGTTCCGCCATCGTTCGAGTAAAGCCCGGTACGCTTGCGATCGCGCGAGAAATAGGTGCCCCACGCGAGACTGGTCAGACCTTCGTCGCTATCGCCTTCATAGGTGAAATCGCTGCGCAGCTGGTAAACCTTGTCGTTGATCCCGAACCCACGCTTAAGCATCACATGCTGGCAAAGCGGCTGTCCCAGACCGGCCACGGTCGGGTCGGCCAGGACCCCCGAGTCGGTAACCGCCGAACCGCAGCGATTGACCGGATCGGCAAAAGTCGGGAGCGTTTCGGTGATGAGCGGAAGTGTCGCATCGTCAACCTGCAGCCGAACCGAGCCGGTCAGATAGCCGAGCAGAGCCAGTGACGACTGCGCGCCATTGTTGGGGAATTGCTGCGCCTGCGAGAATGAAGCGTCGAACGATCCCTTGATCCGGTCGCTCAGTTGCCATTCCAGATTGCCGCCGACCATCCAGGTCTCGGTTTCCTTGTCGAAGGTCTTGAAGTGGAAGTCGGTCGCAATGCCGGTGGCCTGCGTCATATCGATCGCGGTACCGTTCTCGTCCGTCGTGACATCGGTCAGGTTGGAAGCTGTGAACCAATGCCCGAACGAACGCACCTGAGTGTCGTTGTCAAATTTGGAATAGAGACCGTCAACGGTGAAGGTCATATCGTCGCTGGGGCGGTACTGGAGTGCAACCGTGCCGCCGATGCGTTCGCGGCTTTCCTCGGTCACTACCCGATCGAAGTTCTGCGGAATGAACAGGTTCCCGTTTGGATTGCTCTCGCTGACCGTCCCGGCGCCACCGTTAACTTCCGCCAACGGGACATTGGGATTGACCAGAAAACCATCGGTATTGGCTTTGCGCAACTCTGTCTTGCGCTGCTGATAGCCAGCCGAGACAAGGATACCGAATGTATCGTCGGCAAAGGTGTCGGAAAACAGGAACGATCCATCGGGAGCCAGCTCCTTCGAGTTCTCTTCGTAATTCCCGCCAACCGTGGCTGAAATTCTCATGCCGCTGTAATCGAACGGCCTTGCAGTTTTGACGGCCATGGTCGAACCCACGCCGCCCGATTGCAGCCGGGCCGTCGACGACTTGTAAACCTCGACACCCGAGACGAGTTCCGAAGCCAGAGTGTCGAAGGAGAATGCGCGTCCGCCGGCCTGGCTGGGATCGGTCGAAGTCGCGATCTGACGCCCATTGATCAGCACAGTGTTGAATTCGGGCCCGAAGCCGCGCACCGTTACGAAGGCACCCTCGCCACCCGAACGGTCGATCGAAACGCCGGTAATGCGCTGCAATGATTCGGCCAGGTTGGCGTCGGGCAGTTTGCCGATATCCTCGGTTGCGATCGCATCGACGATGCCCGCGGAATTCAACTTGATATTGCGCGCGCTTTCGAGGCTCGCCCGAATACCGGTGACCACGATGTCTTCGCCCACAGACTCTTCTCCGGCGGGCAAGGCACTGCCAGCGTCTTGCGCCTGCGCTGCGGTGGCCGAGCACAACGCGCCCAACGATGTGGATGTGACAAACAAAATACGTGAAAGACGACTCATGGCTTCTTCCTCCCAGTTACAAAAAATCCCAGCTCGCCATATTTGGCGATGGGTCCTCATGGACACAGCGTCCGTGCAAACGACGCGAATTCTGTGCAAGTGCCGCCCAAATAAGTGCAATTTTTTGCACTGTCAAAATCAAAGTTTTGCACAACCGGCGTAATTTAGGCAAATAATTGCGGATTTCGGCAGAAACGGGGTGGAAAATTGCAGCAAACTGTTGCAGTGAATTCGTATGCGCCATGTGCGCATGGTCTTTCTGGGATGGGGAAACTCGGACTGACTTTTTGGTGATCTGCGTCGGGATTTGATGCAGAAGGGGTAAGATGTTGAATATTAATGATGATTCTGCTCTTGGTCCAGCCACCAGGCTGAGGGACCTTGCAAGGCTGACTGGTTATTCGGCTTCGACGATTTCGCGAGCGCTGCGTGACGATTCGCGCATCAACGAAGAGACCAAGAGCCGAATCTGGCAAATGGCCCATGACTACGGCTTTCCCGTGGGCAAGTATCTGGGCCTTCAGCAAAATTGCCATGGCCAGATCCATATCGTGATCCCGCGTCTGCCGACCAGAACCGGCAGCCTGAAGGAACCTTTCCTTCTGGAGCTGCTTGCGCACATCGGTGACGAGGCGCGGGCCTGCAATTGCGATCTTGTCCTCAGCGCCATTTCGCCTTCAAGCGAAGAGGAGCTTGAAGCCTTCTTCAAGTTGACCGGAAACAGCACGGCAATCGTGCTTGGCCAGGGATTGCTGCACGATGCCTTGAACAAGGCCGCGGAACGATGGCGCAATTTTGTCGTCTGGGGCGCCCGGATGGAGGATCAACTCTATTGCTCGGTTGGAAGCGACAATTTCGCTGGTGGCTTCAAGGCGGCCACGCATCTGGTCAGAACGGGGCACAAAACCCTGCTTTTCCTGGGGGATACGCTCGGCCCCGAAATGAACCAGCGCTACATGGGCTTTCAACAGGCAGCGCTAGAACTTGGGGCACAGGCCAGTCTGGCCGAATGTCGGCTTGATGTTGATGCCGCATCGGCGGTCATCGAAATGATGATTGCCTCAAACCAACCGATCGACGGCATCTTCAGCGTCAACGATGTAACGGCAATCGGTGCCATCAACGCGCTTACCCGGCACAACCGCTCGATCCCGTCGGACGTGAGCGTCATTGGCTACGACGACATCGAATACTGCCGGTTTATTCGGCCGCGCCTTTCAACCATATCGCAGAATTCGATCCGGGCCGCGAGAATGCTGGTTGCCAAGACCATGGAGGGCAATCTGACGGCGGCAGGTTCCGAATATCTACCCACCGAACTGATTGTCCGCGAAACTTGATTCGCGGCGTCCCCGCTCGTCTCAGTTAGCCAGAACTGGGCCGCATTGGGGTTTGCTGGCCAGGGCAATTGCGCTCCACAGCTGCGCAGCATTGGATTCGGTTTCGTGGCCCACTGCCTGCCCATACGGCTGCGGTACGATCTTTCCGCCTTCCATCCGCCACGACCACAGTTCCGTACCCTGCATCGATTGCGTTTGCTCGATTGCCAGCGAGATCGCCGCGTCGGATTTCGCGAGCAAGTCGAGGGTGCTGTCTGAAAGGTCGGTGCGTGCCAGCTGGCAGCGGATTCCCGCCCTGAGCAGCCCTTGCTGCCAGGACCAGATGACGGTGCCATGATAACGGGAATTGCCGAATATCGCAGCGCGCTCGGCACCGGCATAGGCCGGATTGGCAACCAGCATTCCGGCATCTGTCATCAACCCTGCGGGAAACGGCATGATGGCTTGCCTTAGAGCACTCTGCACCGTGGCGTCATCTGGCTGGAGAAGAAGCAGCATGAAGCCCACGTCGGAATGCATCACGCGCACCGGACGGCCCGCCCCATCCAATGCCAGCGCCAGGAAGCGAATATCATCCGCAACCGGATTATGTGCGGCTATGCCGGACACTTGCGCAAATTCTGCCATCTGCGCCTGTGCCTCGTTTTCAGGCAGCGTCACTGCGAACAGCAGCGGTGCTTTTTGTGTCCAGACCTTCGCCATCGCGGCCATATCACCAAAGCCGCGCTGTTGTGCGCCGTAATCGCGCAGCAGGCCACTGTCCACCAGGCGGCTTCCGGCTGCGAGCGCTGCGGGAACCAGCGCTGCATTGATGCTGAAGGAATAGCGTCCATCACCGCCGAGGCCATTCTGGCTGTCCCGCCAATCGCCCACCGTGAGCCCGTCGTGGAGAGGAACCAGTCGTTCGATGGAGGGATTGGCGGCAAAGGGCCTGGCCCGCGCCGCGACAAAATCGAGATTGCGCAGGACAAGCTCGCCGAACGACACGCCCGAAGCAGCCTTGCGCGCCAGAAAGGCGGCTGCGCGTGAACGGCCTTCGGGCGTATCGAGCAGGTAGGAGGCGAGCACCGGCGCCAGCATGAAATCGTCGTCGACCATCTTGTAGTCGAGCACAGGTTGCCGGGCATCGTGCCCCGGCCTGCCGATCAGCGCGAATTCGCCAATGTCTTCCTCGTGCGCGACTTCGCCGCCGGAATTGAGCCGTTCGAGCACCGAACCCAGCCCTGCCTCGATTGGTTCGGGCCTCAGTTCGGTCATCATCAGGGCCAACGTCATGAGCGTATCGCGCCCGAAATAGGTGTCGTACTGCCACGACCCGGCGAGAAGCTTCTCGCGGTAAGCAAGGAAGGCCGCCGACCGTTGCAGCTTGTTCTCACGGTCGGGGTGGTTGAAAATCTGTTCCACCGTCAGCGGCGTCAGCGGTTCCTCACCGGTCAGCGCGGTGATCCTGAGCCGCAGCGGGCCCTTGTGCGATGCCAGCACAACCAAGCCATCGCGCATTTCGGCCTGGCCATTCAGCACTGTCACCTCCAGCGAATAACCGGGGCCACCGTCAATCCGGCGCCGTTCCCAGGTGACCTTGCCTGCGGCGATGACAGGCGCGGCTTCGACTTCAGCCGGAATGGGGTTGCCGTAGCCATGGTCCCTCAGCACCCGGACACTGCCAAGCAGCGC
>Ga0155642_1030_pt3 | contig 9119 bp, 9 predicted proteins | sample RifCSPhighO2_12_FD_107299 | JGI IMG/M metagenome (GOLD analysis project Ga0155642, IMG submission 107299) | Erythrobacter sp. RIFCSPHIGHO2_12_FULL_63_10 | reverse complement strand
GGTGATGCGCTTCTATTGCCGCAACGGGGATGAAGGGCCCTGCCGCGAAAGCCGCCGCAGGTTCCTACTCACTGCCGGGGCGATCGGGCTACTCTACAAGCAGCGCGCCTCGATCTCGGGCGCAGAGATGGGCTGCCAGGGCGAGGTGGGGGTCGCCTGCTCGATGGCAGCAGGCGGGCTTGCGTCGGTCTGGGGAGGAAGCGCGCAGCAGATCGCCAGTGCCGCAGAGATCGGGATGGAGCACAATCTGGGCCTGACCTGCGATCCGGTAGGCGGGCTGGTGCAGGTGCCGTGCATCGAACGCAATGCAATCGGCGCGGTCAAGGCGGTTAATGCCGCACGGCTGGCGCTCCACCGTACCGGCGCGGAAAGCTGCGTCAGCCTCGATCAGGTAATCGAGACAATGCGCCAGACCGGGCTCGACATGTCATCCAAATACAAGGAAACCAGCCAGGGCGGTTTGGCGGTCAATGTCATCGAATGTTGATCCGCTTGCAACGCAGCGCATGTGCCCGCTAGGCTCAGTGCCATGACAAGAAACGACATTGCCACTGGGCTGGCCGCAGACTTCGGATCATTTCCGCAAATGCTTGAGAAGTGGGCGGCGTTGCAGCCCCACGCGCCCGCGCTGCGCGATGATCGGGGCGAGATCAGCTGGGGCGAACTTGACGACCGTATCGAGCGGCTCGCCGCCCGAATGGTCGAAACGGGGCTTGAGCGCGGGCAGGCGGTGGCGATCCTGGGCACCAGCTGCATCAATTATGCTCTGGTCTTCCTGGCGGCAGTACGCGCGGGCGGGGTTGCCGCGCCGCTCACCACCAGCGCCAGTGCCGCGCAGCTTGAAGGCATGGCGGCAGACAGCGGCGCGCGGCACCTGTTCATCGATCCAGCCAAGGTGGCCGAACTGGGCGCGGATTTCATGCCTGCGCTGGAGCACGTCCCGCTGGAAGATATCGACGCCTGGATGGCGCCTGAAGGCTCGCGCGCGCCTGAGTTCACGCCAAACCCGCAAGATCCCTTCAACATCATCTATTCGTCGGGTACCACGGGCATCCCCAAGGGGATCGTCCATTCGCACCTGATGCGCTGGCGGCAGATCGCCAGTACAGCGGCAAGCTGGCTCGAGGCGGGCTTGCCGGTGCGTACGCTCGCCTCAACCCCGCTCTATTCGAACACCACCATGGTCGCTTTCTTGCCGCCGCTGCTGGCCGGAGGCACGGTGACGATCATGGGCAAGTTCGATTGCGGGCGCTGGCTTGCGCTGGCGCAAGAGCACCGCATTACCGCCACCATGCTGGTGCCGGTGCAGTATCATCGTCTGATGGAATATCCGGCGTTCGGCGATTTCGACTTGTCTTCGCTCGCGCTCAAGTATTGCACTTCGGCCCCGTTCTCCGCCGAGCTCAAGCGCGAGGTGCTGGCGCGCATGCCGGGCGCGCTGGTCGAGATTTATTCGATGACCGAAGGCGGGGTGGTGTGTTTGCTTGCAGCGCACGAATTCCCCGACAAGCTGCACACGGTGGGCAGGCCCGCGCCGGGCAGCGAGTTGAAAGTGCTCGATGATGAGGATCGCGAGGTCGCGCCGGGCGTGCCGGGCAATCTGGTGGGCCGTTCGCTGACGATGATGAGCGGCTACCGAAACCAGCCCGACAAGACGCGCGAGGGCTGGTGGACCGATCCGGCGACGGGCGAGGTCTGGCAACGCATGGGCGATATCGGCCGCGTCGACGCAGACGGATTTGTCGAACTGGTCGGGCGCGCCAAGGACATGATCATTTCGGGCGGTTTCAACATCTATCCCAGCGATCTCGAGGCAGAGCTTGAGAAAGAGCCGGATGTGCTCGAGGCCGCCGTTGTCGGCATGCCGTCGGATCGCTGGGGCGAAACCCCGGTTGGCTTTGTGCGACTGGGGCCGGGTGCCCGCGATCTCGGCGATATCGGCGCGGCGGTCAACGCGCGGCTGGGCAAGACCCAACGACTCTCAACGCTCCATGCCATCGAGGAAATGCCGCGCAGCCATATCGGCAAACTGCTCAAGACCGAGCTGCGCGCATTGCTGGAAGACGAGCAATCACCGGTAAGTTGAAATGATTCTGCGTTCTTGCTGGAGCGAAAATTGAGGCGCGGCCGCCAATGGGGATGGGGTAATGGTGGCCGCGCCTCGTCAACCTGAGTTTAGGAGAGCTCAGGCGAACACGGAATTCAAGTCCACGTCGCTGGTTGCAAACGTGCCGAACAATGAAGACGCCTTTTGGCGCGATATTGCGCCTTAAAGGTCGTTCCCGCTGCCGGTTCCATCTGCTTTTTCGCGCGGTTAGCGCCTGCGGTTACAGAGCAATGAAATTTTATCTTCGCAAGACGCGATCGAGACGCGGCGACCAGTTCGGGAGGGGGGTGAACTGGAAGTGGCCGCGTCTCTTTCGCTGCCTTTGCTTCCTGCCCTGATGGCTCAAAGTGCGGTGATTGGGAGCACCGACCGAGCGAAGGATCGCGGCAAGCAATCCCAAGGCAGGAAAGGCCGGAATGTGGCTGAACCAGTCAGGCCGCATCCCGAGCGCTGCCGACGGGGGAGAGGATCCGTCCGCAATGCAGCAACACAATTACTGTTCTGCCCTGCTCAACTCAAATGCGATTATCGTCAGATCGATTGCGTTTCTTGCAACTCACTCGGCCTTGCAGACGTGGTTTTGCGGCCAAGATCGGTGCGCGGCTGGACAGTGCGCCCACACCTCCTTATCGGCGGCGCATGACGGACCTCACTCAGCAGATTCACTCCGGCGATTCCATCCTCATCGTCGATTTCGGTAGCCAGGTGACCCAACTGATCGCGCGCCGCGTGCGCGAGGCGGGGGTCTATTGCGAGATCGCTCCTTTCAGCCAAGCCGAAGCGGCCTTCTATCGGTTGGCGCCCAAAGGCATCATCCTTTCAGGCTCGCCCGCATCGGTCTGCGATGAAGGCAGCCCTCGCGCACCGCAATTGCTGTTTGACAGCGGCTTGCCGATTCTGGGCATCTGTTATGGCCAACAGGTGATGAGCCAGCAGCTTGGCGGCGAGGTCCGCCCGGGGCACGAGACGGGTGAAGGCGGCGAATTCGGGCGCGCTTTCCTGACGGTGACCAAATCTTGCGCGCTGTTCGATGGGTTGTGGCAAGTGGGCGAGCGCCACCAGGTGTGGATGAGCCACGGCGACAAGGTGACGCGCTTTGCCCCCGGCTTCGAGATTGTCGCCACTTCCGAAGGCGCGCCCTTTGCGGTGATCGCGGACGAGGCGCGCCGCTATTACGGCACGCAGTTCCACCCCGAAGTGGCGCATACGCCCGATGGCGCGAAGCTGTTGGCCAATTTCGTCCATAAAGTCTGCGGGCTCGCAGGCGACTGGACCATGGCTGCCTATCGCGAGAGCAAGATCGCGGATATTCGCGCGCAGGTCGGTTCCGGCCGCGTGATTTGCGGGCTTTCGGGCGGGGTCGATTCCTCGGTCGCGGCAATCCTGATTCACGAAGCGCTCAAGGATTCGGGCAAGGATCAGCTGACCTGTGTGTTCGTTGACCACGGCCTGCTGCGACTCAGCGAGCGGCAGCAGGTCGAAGCCATGTTCCGCGATCATTACAACATCCCGCTGGTCGTGGTCGATGCCGAGGAGCGCTTCATGGCGGGGCTGGCAGGTGTGACCGACCCTGAGGCCAAGCGTAAGTTCATCGGCAAGACCTTCATCGATGTATTCGAGGAAGAGGCGCGGAAGATCGGCGGGGCCGAGTTTCTGGCGCAAGGTACGCTCTATCCCGATGTGATCGAGAGCGTCAGTTTCACCGGCGGGCCATCGGTGACGATCAAGAGCCACCACAATGTCGGCGGCCTGCCCGAACGCATGAACATGAAGCTGGTCGAACCCTTGCGCGAGCTGTTCAAGGACGAGGTACGCGCATTGGGCCGCGAGCTCGGCCTGCCCGAAGTGTTCGTCGGCCGCCATCCCTTCCCCGGCCCCGGCCTCGCCATCCGCATCCCGGGCGAAGTCACGCGCGAGCGCTGCGACGTGCTGCGCAAGGCCGATGCGATCTATCTCGAGGAAATCCGGGGTGCCGGACTATACGACGCGATCTGGCAGGCCTTTGCCGTGCTGCTCCCGGTCAAGACCGTGGGCGTGATGGGCGATTACCGCACCTATGACAACGTCTGCGCGCTGCGCGCGGTGACCAGCACCGACGGCATGACGGCGGATATCTATCCCTTCGACGCCGCATTCCTCAGCCGCGTCGCCACGCGCATTATCAACGAGGTGCAGGGCATCAACCGCGTGGTCTATGATTATACGTCGAAACCGCCCGGCACGATCGAATGGGAGTGAGTGAAGGGAATGGACGCGATCCTAAACGCTTGACCAACCCCCTTGGTCAAGGCACACTTGCGCCATGACCATCCATGTCAACATCGGCAAGGCCAAGGCCAACCTGTCCAAGCTCATTTCCGCTTCGCTGCGCGGCGAGGAAGTGGTGATCGACAATGATGGCAAGCCGCAGGTCAGGCTGATCCCGGTGGCTGAGGCCAAGGCAATCGACACCGAAGAGCGGCGGCGGCGGATTGAAGAACTGCTCGCACGGGTCGATGCAATGCCCTTTGATCGCACTGGCGATTGGGAACTGGAGTACGATGAGTTCGGCTTGCCAGTATGATCGCAGTCGACACGTCGGCCTTGATGGCGATTTTGCTAGGCGAACCGGAGCGGGACCGGATGATTGCGGCACTGGAGCAGGCGGACAGAGCAGTCATTAGTACGGGCACGCTGATCGAGCTTAGAATTGTCGCTTTCCGCAAACATGGCGCCTCTCTTGCTGCAGAAGTTGATGTGTTGCTTAACCTGTTCGGGATCGATGTTGCCTCCGTCGGGGCCGAGGAAAGTGACCTCGCCCACACCGCCTTCGTCCAGTATGGCAAGGGCAACGGCCATCCCGCACAGCTCAATTTCGGCGACCTGTTCGCCTATGCGCTCGCCAAATCGCGCGGGGTGCCGCTGCTGTTCAAAGGCGACGATTTCGCCGCAACCGATATCGCATCGGCGATGGCGGGTTGAAGCCGGGCTTGCAACGCCCGCAATTCTCCGCAATCCCTTCGTGCAACACAGCAAACGCAGGGGAGAGTACCGCCATGAAAACCGCCATCACCGAAATGTTTGGCATCGAAAGGCCCATCATCCAGGGGGGCATGCATTTTGTAGGTTTCGCCGAACTGGCGGCGGCGGTCAGCAACGCGGGCGGGCTGGGGATCATCACCGGGCTAACGCAGGGCACGCCGGAGAAGCTCGCCAACGAGATCGCGCGCTGCAAGGACATGACCGACAAGCCCTTCGGCGTAAACCTCACCTTCCTGCCCAGCCTGACTCCGCCCGATTATCCCGGCCTGGTCAAGGTGATCATAGATGCCGGAGTGAAGGTGGTGGAGACTGCCGGGCGCAACCCGGTGCAGGTGCTCCCCGCGCTAAAAGGCGCAGGGATCAAGGTGATCCACAAATGCACCAGCGTGCGCCATTCCTTGAAGGCGCAGGAGATCGGCTGCGACGCGGTTTCGGTCGACGGTTTCGAATGCGGCGGCCATCCGGGCGAGGACGACGTACCCAATTTCATCTTGCTGCCGCGCGCGGCGGACGAGCTCGAAATCCCGTTCGTCTCATCGGGCGGGATGGCCGACGGGCGCAGCCTCGTCGCCAGCCTCGCGCTTGGCGCAGCGGGCATGAACATGGGCACGCGCTTCATCGCCACCAAGGAAGCGCCAGTGCACGAGAATGTGAAGCGCGCGATCGTCGCCGCCAGCGAGCTCGACACGCGGCTGGTGATGCGGTCCTTGCGCAATACCGAGCGTGTTCTGACCAATGCAGCGGTTGAACGCCTGCTCGAGAAGGAGCGGCAACTGGGCGACGAACTCAAGTTCGAGGATATCATCGAAGAGGTGGCGGGCGTCTATCCCAAGATCATGCTGGAAGGCGATATGGACAAGGGCGCGTGGAGCTGCGGCATGGTGGCCGGCCTCGTTTACGACATTCCCAGCGTGCAGGAACTGATGGACCGGATCATGCAGCAGGCCGATGCGATCATCGCCCGCCTGAATGCGCTCCAGGCGGGCTGAGGGCGATTCGGCTGACGGTCAGCCCTTGACCCGGGTGTAGGGCACGAAATCGGTCAAGAAGACATTGCCGTTGTAAAAGCGGCTGGTTCGATCGACCGTGGTTACGATGTCGAGCCGGCAAAGCTGCGAGCCATAAAGCCGCATGATCAGCACATCGTCGTCATCGATATCGTCGGGGTGGTGCGTGCGCTGCACATAGATGGTATTGCCGCGGCCGAAGACATAGGCGGTCTTGTCGATCACCTCCATCCGCGAAGTCGGGTAATTGCTGATACAGGATTTCGGCTCGCCCGCGACGCGGCCTTCCAGAAGCTTGGCGAGCCTTTGTTCACCCTTGGTCAACTCGGCAGGCGCTTCGGTGTGCGGATCGTTCTCCTCCTCCGCAAACGCCGCAGGGGCGACGATCAGGCCCAGCGCGGCTGATGCAGCCAAGGCAGAACGAACAAGCTTTGACATGGCGACTCTCCTTTTCGAAGGGGTTTTCCCTTTTTTACAGAATTGTCAGGCTATCACATCAGGCTGAACGGGCGATGAGCCAAATGCCGGCAAGCGGCAGTCCTGTTTGAGGCACAGCTCCGCTCAACTTGCGCCAGCGGAAATATCTGCAAGATGCGCGTGATCCGCACCATCGGCTGGCCCGCCCTTCAGCACAAAGCGCCGGTCGCAATAGCCGCAATCGACATAGCCGTGTTCGTCGATCTGCAGAAATACTCGCGGATGCCCTAGCGCCGAGGGTCGGAACCCGGCACCGGCGCGGATGGCGCTGGCGCCATCGCAGCTCACGCGCGGGGTTTCGACCGTGATCACTTCGGGTGTCATTGCAGGCTGGGGATTGCTCATGCGCCAAGCCCGTAATCGCCCGCCAACGGATTCGCAAGTTTGCATCAAGGTCTTTGCAGCCTTGCAAGAATGCGATTAGTGCACGCAGGCATGAGCCTGCCGCCCGCCATTCGCATCGAAAATCTGGTCAAACGCTATGCTCCGCCGCGCGGTGGAGGAGAGGGTAAGCTGGCATTGAAGGGGGTCAGCTTCGATGTGCCGCAAGGCGGTATCTTCGGGCTGCTGGGCCCCAATGGTGCTGGCAAATCGACGCTGATCAACATCCTTGCCGGGCTGGTCACCAAGACCAGCGGCAGCGCCGAGATCTGGGGCTTCGATATCGATCAGCACCCGCGCAATGCCAAGCGCGCGATCGGGATCGTGCCTCAGGAAATCGTGTTCGATCCCTTCTTCACGCCCTTCGAGGTGCTCGAGAACCAGGCGGGATTCTATGGCGTCGCCAAGGCCCTGCGGCGCAGCGCAGAACTGCTCGAGGCGGTGCGCCTTTCTGACAAGCACGATGCCTATGCGCGCACGTTGTCTGGCGGGATGAAGCGCCGCCTGCTGATCGCAAAGGCCATGGTTCATTCACCGCCGATCCTGGTGCTCGATGAACCCACCGCCGGGGTCGATGTCGAATTGCGCCGCCAGTTGTGGGAGCTCGTCACCCGGCTCAACGGCGAGGGCGTGACCGTAGTCCTGACCACGCACTACATCGAAGAGGCCGAAAAGCTGTGCGACCGGATCGCGATCATCAACCACGGCGAGCTGATCGCCGACAAGCCGACGCGCGAACTGGTGGGCATGGCGCGCGAGAAGATCGTGCGCGTTTCGCTCGACAAGGATCTGGCCGGCCCGATCATGGAGGAAGGATTTGTCAAGGCCGAGGTGGTCGAACCGCGCGTGCTCGAAGTGACCTATGATCGCGACAAGGCAAGCGCCGGGCAAGTGCTGGCACTGGTCCAGCAGCATGGCTACACGATCGAGGACGTGACTACGCGCGAGCCCGATCTGGAAGATGTCTTCGTCCAGCTGACCGGACCAAAGCCATGAAAGGAACGTGGTGATGGCAAGGCGCGGGCTGGCAAGGGCGAAGCGGTGATTGCGCAGCCATTGCAACATGACATTCTGATCATCGGCTCGGGCGCGGCCGGGCTCACTGCGGCGCTTGAGCTGGCCGAACATCGGCGCGTGCTGGTGCTGGCCAAGGGATCGCTCACCGGCGGATCGACCGCCTGGGCGCAGGGCGGCATCGCCGCAGTGCTCGATGCGGGCGACACGTTTGACAATCACGTGCGCGATACGATGGTGGCAGGGGCGGGCCTCAACCGGCGCGAGACTGTGGAATTCGTGATCGAACGGGCCCCCGCCTCGATTGACCGCTTGTGCGAGCTTGGCGTGCCTTTCAACCGTGCAGGCAAGGACCTCCACCTGACCCGCGAGGGCGGCCATTCGCATCGCCGTATCGTCCATGTCGATGATGCGACTGGCTGGGCGGTGCAGGCGGCGCTGCTCAAGGCGGCCGAGGCCAATCCCAATATCACGCTGCTGCCGGCGCGCACCTGCATCGATTTCATCACCGACCGCCACGGCGAAAGGCTTTCCGGCGATGGGCGGGTGTGGGGCGTCTATGCGCTCGACGAGGCAAGCGGAAGGGTCGAAAAGCACCTTGCCCGCGCTACAGTGCTCGCATCGGGCGGAGCGGGGCGTTGCTATCTTTTCTCGACGGCTCCGCGCGGAGCCACCGGCGACGGAATCGCCATGGCCTGGCGCGCCGGATGCCGTGTCTCCAACATGGAGATGATGCAGTTTCATCCCACCTGCCTTTACAATCTGGAGGTCAAGAACTTCCTGATTACCGAGGCGGTGCGCGGCGAGGGCGGGCACCTGCTGCACCCCGAAACCGGCCATCGCTTCATGGCCGACTACGATGCAGAGCGGATGGAGCTGGCCCCGCGCGATGTGGTTGCCCGCGCGATCGACGATCAGATCAAGCGCTATGGCCTCGACTACGTTCATTTGGATATCAGCCATCAGCCGCCCGAGTTCGTGAAGCAGCATTTCCCCACCATCCATGACAAGCTGCTGGGCCTGGGCATCGACATGACCAGGCAGCCGATCCCGGTCGTGCCCGCGCAGCATTACACCTGCGGCGGGGTGCTGGTGGGGCTCGATGCGCGCAC
>Ga0155642_1056_pt3 | contig 9309 bp, 9 predicted proteins | sample RifCSPhighO2_12_FD_107299 | JGI IMG/M metagenome (GOLD analysis project Ga0155642, IMG submission 107299) | Erythrobacter sp. RIFCSPHIGHO2_12_FULL_63_10 | reverse complement strand
GTCCGCACCCCGCCGCCCACGGTCAGCGGCATGAAACACACCTTCGCCGTGCGCCGCACTATGTCGAGCAGCGTCCCGCGCGCTTCGTGGCTGGCGGAAATATCGAGAAAGCACAGCTCGTCCGCGCCCGCCGCATCATAGGCCTGCGCCTGTTCGACCGGGTCGCCCGCGTCCTTGAGATCGACGAAATTGACGCCCTTGACCACACGGCCATCGGCGACGTCGAGGCAGGGGATGACACGGATGCGGACGGTCATAAATCCTCCCCGGCACGGGGAGGGGGACCACACAAGGCCTTGGCCGCAGGGTGGTGGAGGGGCGCCCTCGGCTGAACTGAACGGCGGTTGCAGGAAACCCTCGATGGTGCCCCTCCACCCCCGCCTGCGGCGGCGGTCCCCCTCCCCGTTCCGGGGAGGATCATGCTCTCGCCCCCATCACAATTGCCGCCGCAAGATCCAGCCGCCCTTCATATAGCGCGCGGCCCGTGATCACGCCTTCGATGCCATCGCTCGCATGGAGCGAGAGGATGTGGATGTCATCCAGCCCCTTGACCCCGCCGCTGGCGATTACCGGGATATCGACGCTGCGCGCGAGGTCCACGGTCGCTTCGATATTGCAGCCCCTAAGCAGGCCGTCGCGCCCGATATCGGTGAACAGCAGGCTGGCGACGCCGGCATCCTCAAATCGGCGGGCGAGATCGACCACGGGCACGTCCGACACTTCGGCCCAGCCTTGCGTCGCGACCATGCCATCCCTGGCGTCGACTGCGACGACAATGCCTCCGGGAAATTCGCGAGCCATGTCCTTCACGAATCGCGGGTCCTTCAGCGCGGCGGTTCCCATCACCACGCGGGCAATGCCGAGATCGAACCAGCCCTCCACCGCCTCGCGCGAGCGGATACCGCCGCCAAGCTGGACGTAGCCGGGGAAGTGCGCGACGATCGACTCCACCGCTTCGCGGTTTTCGGCGCGCCCGGCAAAGCTGCCGTCGAGATCGACCACATGCAGATGCTCCGCCCCGGCATTGGCGAAGATCATCGCCTGCGCCGCCGGATTGTCGCCATAGACGGTGGCGCGGTCCATATCGCCTTCGGCGAGGCGCACCACATGGCCGGCCTTGAGATCGATGGCGGGGAAGACGATCATGGTTTCCACTCCAGAAACTTTTCCAGCGTCGCCAGCCCGAATGCCTGGCTCTTTTCCGGGTGAAACTGAACCCCCAACACATTGCCGCGCGCCACTGCCGCAACCAGCCCCTGGCCATGATCGGTCATGGCGGCGACATCATGCGGATCATCGACGGCAAAGTGGTAGGAATGGAGAAAATAGGCCTCGCCCTCGTCGATCACCGGGTGCCCGCGGGCATGCGGCAGCACTGCGACATCGTTCCAGCCCATGTGCGGCACCTTGATCGACGGGTCGGCAGGCTCAATCAGTCGCACTTCGCCTGCGATCCAGTCCAACCCCGGCGTCGCGCCATGTTCAAGCCCGCGCGTCGCCAAAAGCTGCATCCCAACGCAAATGCCCAGGAACGGCACGCCGCCCACGAGCACGCGTTCCTCAAGCGCCTCGACCATGCCGGTAACGCCGCGCAGTCCCTCAGCGCAGGCCTTGAACGAGCCGACGCCGGGCAGCACGATCCGCTCTGCCTTGCGCACAATATCGGGATCAGCGGTAACGTTTACTTTTGCGCCCACATACCGCAGCGCATTGTCAACCGAGTGGAGATTGCCCGCGCCGTAATCGATCAGCGCGATGGTCTCAGCCATTTTCTTGCTCCGCACGCCCATCCGGGCGCGCGATCTCCTCGCTCACACGATCGAAGATCGCATCGCTGCGGGCGGCCGGTCGGCCTTGCGGCTGCTGTGCAGCCGATACGCACTTCCTAACCACCCAACTGTCCTTTGGTGCTGGGAATTGCCCCGCCCTTGCGCGGGTCAAGCTCCACTGCCGCGCGCATGGCGCGGGCAAAACCCTTGAACACGGCCTCGCAAATATGGTGGTTGTTGGCGCCATAGAGCAGCTCGACATGCAGCGTCAGACCGGCGGTCTGCGCCACCGAATGAAACCAGTGTTCGATCAGCTCGGTATCCCATTCGCCCAGTTTTTCCTGAGTGAAGCCCGCGCGCCAGACCAGATAAGGCCGCCCCGAAATATCGAGCGCGACCCGAGCCAGCGTTTCGTCCATCGGCGAATATGCGCTGCCATAGCGCCCGATTCCGGCCTTGTCGCCGAGCGCCTGCGTGATCGCCTGGCCCAGCGCCAGCGCGCTGTCTTCGGTGGTGTGGTGCTGATCGACATGCAGATCGCCCGACACCTTCATGCTGACATCGATCAGCGAATGCTTGGCAAATTGTTCGACCATGTGATCGAGAAAGCCGATCCCGGTCGCAACATCATAGGCCCCGGTGCCATCGAGATTGACCTCGACCGCGATCGCCGTTTCGGCGGTTTTCCTCTCGATCCGTGCGCTGCGCATGGGCGCGCTATAATCCGATGTGTGGACGGTGCAAGTATTGCTGCATTGCGCCATCGACTGCGGACAAGCGCGATTGCGGCTTGACCAGCGCCGCGCCCAGCGCCACCTAGGCTGCATCATGAGTGAGAATGCGCCCGACAGCCTGATCCCCTACGACGAGATCGTCCAGGAAGCCTTGCGCGCGGTGGTTGGCCGCGTGCTGGGCGAGATCGAACGAACGGGCGGCGAACTTCCGGGCAGCCACCATTTCTACATCACCTTCAAGACGGGGGCGCCGGGCGTTTCGATACCTACCCGCCTGCGCGAGCGCTTCCCCGATGAAATGACGATCGTGCTGCAGAACAAGTTCTGGGAACTGGAAGTGGGTGAAGAGGGATTTTCGGTGGGGCTGAGCTTCAACCAGATCCCCACCAAGCTTTCCATCCCATTCGCGGCGATCACTGCCTTTGTCGATCCGGCGGTCGATTTCGGCCTGCAGTTCCAGTCTGCGGTGACCGATATCGCGCATGAAGAGCATGAAAATGCCCAGAACGATTCGGCTCCAGTTGAGGATGACAATCCTGACGGGCCTGATGATGACGGGTCGAACGTGGTAACCGTCGATTTCGGGCGCAAGAAGTAGGTTCAACCCCAATCACCTCTTGATTCGCACCCCCGCTTTGCGCCAACAGCGCACATGGCTCACCACGATCATTTGCACCGCCGCGGATTGATGTTCATCCTGTCCTCGCCATCGGGCGCGGGCAAGACCACGATCTCGCGTATGCTGCTGGCCGATGATGAAGAAATCTGCCTGTCGATATCGGTGACCACGCGCCCGCCGCGCCCCAATGAAGTCGACGGCGTGCATTACCACTTCGTCAGCGATGACGAGTTCGACCGCATGATCGCGGAAGACGATTTCTACGAATGGGCACCCGTCTTCGGGCACCGTTATGGTACGCCCAAGGGCCGGATCCGCAGTGCGCTCAAGGAAGGGCGCGATTTTCTTTTCGACATCGACTGGCAGGGCACGCAGCAGCTTTTCCAGAAGGACCAGCAGGATGTAGTGCGCGTGTTCATCCTGCCGCCCAGCCTTGAAGAACTTCGCAACCGGCTCACCGCACGCGCGAGCGACAGCGAAGCGGTTATCGACAGCCGGATGGAGCGCGCGCGCTCGGAAATCAGCCACTGGGACGGCTACGACTATGTCATCATCAATGACGACATCGACGAAGCCTTCAGCAAGGTGCGCGAGATTTTGGCGGCAGAACGGATGCGGCGCCAACGCCAAACCGGGCTGATCGGATTTGTCCGCCAACTGATGAGCTAATTCGCGGCTTCAGGTCACTCTAGGTTGCGCTAGACTGCGCTAGGTTTCGCTGTTGCGCTCCAGTTCTTCGAGCAGTTCCTCAAGCTCGTCGGCGATGATCGCATTGCTGTCACCCCCGCCATAGCTAAGCGCCCCGCTGGAAAATGAGCTGCCATAAGTATCGGCGAGCGATTTCGTTTGCAGCAAGCCCGATGCGAAATCGCGCGTGCCCAGCGTATCGAGCGGGTGGATGAAGGTACCCCAGACCAGCCCCTGGGCAATCGCATAACGCGCATCGAGCGCGGTATCGAAATTGGCCTGAAGCAGGCGCAGCAGCCCGTCGGGCAGCACGCTATCGGCCATAGCGATGGGGGTAATGATGCGCATACGGTTGTTGGCGCTGTCGGTCACCACCAGGATTTGCGCCTCGTCGATCGAGAATTCCCAGCTGTTGCCTTGCCGTTTCGCCTTGGAATCGACGGCATCGATTACTTCGGCAATCGCATCCAGAGCGGCCTGCCTGGCCGGGTCGATTTCCGCCACTGCATCCCCCTCCTCATCATCGGTTGGCGCAGCAGCTTCATCGGCTGCCTCGAGATCTGAGAAATCCTCGACCGCCTGTGCCGTGGCCGCTGCCGGCGCCCAAAGCATGATCGCCGCCGCAAGAATCACCGCGTTTCGCATATGCGCCATCTCCCCTTTCGCGAATGGTCTGCATGATGCCGCCTCAACCAGATTCGCGCAAGGGCTTCAATCGGTTACGCGCCTCACGGACTGGCGAAGTGGCTGGGCAGCAGTGCGTTGACGATCCCGCCATCGACCGCGATCGTCTCGCCCACCACATAATCGCCCGCGCGGCTGCACAGATAGATAGCGACGGCAGCCATATCCTCCTTGGTGCCGATCCGCTTGGCCGGAATCCCCGCTGCCGAGGCTTCGGGCGCATCCTTGGCCGCGCGGTTCATCTCGCTGGCGAAGGCCCCGGGCGCGATCGAGGTGACGACGATATTGTCCGTGATCAGGCGCGCGGCCATGCGCCGCGTCAGCTGGATCACCGCCGCTTTTGACGCCTGATAGGCATAAGTTTCCCACGGATTGATCCTGAGCCCGTCGATCGAGGAGACATGGATCACCTTGCCGGGCCGCTGAGGGCTGGCCGCAGCGGCCAGCAGGCCGTGCAGTTTCTGCGTCAGGAAGAACGGCGTCTTGACGTTGAGGTCCATCGTGCGGTGCCAGCCCGCCTCGCTGAATTCGAGGAAGTCCTGCCCCCAGGCCGCCCCGGCATTGTTGATGAGGATGTCGAGCCCTTTTTCGCGCGCGGCGAGTTCGTCTGCGAGATGCTGCATTCCGTCCATCTGGCTGAGATCGGCCTGAATGCCGATCACCCGATCAGCGCCGAATTCGGCAATGGTGGCTTCCATCTGCTCGCGCTTGCGCGCCGAGATATAGACGCGCGCGCAGCCTGCGGCGAGCAGGCCTTCGACGAACATCTTGCCGATCCCGCGCGATCCGCCGGTGACCAGCGCCACGCGGCCATCGAGCCCAAAGAGTTCCTTGAGGTTCATCATGTCGTCTCCATTACTCCCCTTCCGCAAGCGGGAGGGGTATGATCAGTTCAGTACCCGCTCAGTTCCGCCACGCGGCCCGCATGGTAATAGGCATCGCCCATGAATTCCTGCAAGGCGCGGTCGCGCTTCATATAGAGGCCCACGTCATATTCGTCGGTCATGCCGATGCCGCCGTGCATCTGCACCGCTTCCTTGACTGACAGACCCGCCGCACGCGCCACTTTGGCCTTGGCGACCGAGGTCATGAGATCAGCCTTTTCGCTGCCCGCATCAAGCAATTGCTGCGCCTTGATCACCACCGCGCGGGCAATCTCGACTTCGGAATAGAGATGCGAGGCACGGTGCTGAAGCGCCTGGAATTCACCGATCAGCTTGCCGAACTGCTTGCGCTGCTTGAGGTAAGTCACGGTCATGTCCATCGCGCCGCGCGCCACGCCTACGCCCTCAGCCGCAGAGCCGACCCGGCCCGCCATCAGCATCCGGTTGAGGATCTCGCGCCCGCCATCGACCTCGCCGATCACCGCATCGCCATCGAGATCGACCCCGTCAAAGCGCGTGTGCGTGGCCATTGAGGAGTCAACCAGCCGCATGCTGTCATGGTTGATCCCCGCAGCATCGGCCGGCACCGCAAACAGCGTGATCCCGTCGCTGTCGTCGTCCGCGCCCGCTGTGCGCGCCGCAACCACCAGCATCTGGGCGCTGGCGCCGTGGATCACGAAATCCTTGTTGCCCGACAGCTTGAAGCCGTTGCCCGCCTTCTCTGCACGGCAGGCGATACGCTCGGGCCGGTGCTTGGGGCCTTCGTCGATCGCCACTGCAAACACGCTGTCGCCCGAAAGCAGACCGGGCAGATAGCGTCCGCGCAGCTCCGCGCTGACACCGCCAAGCGCCGTCGCGGCAACCACCGCACTGGTGAGGAACGGCGAGGGGGTGAGGTTGCGCCCAATTTCCTCAAGCACGATGCCCGCTTCGACATGGCCCATGCCCATGCCGCCGTCTTCCTCGCTTACCAGAATCCCGGTGAAGCCCATTTCGGCGAACTGCTTCCACAGCGCATGGCCGAAGCCGTCCTTGCAGTTGGTATCTCGCCAGTGGCGCAGCTGCTTGGCGATCGCCCCCTCGTCGGCCATGAACTGGCTGGCGGTTTCGGCGAGCATCGCCTGATCGTCATTGTGGTAAAGTGGCATTGGATCAGGCTCCCGGCAGATCAAGAATACGCTTGGAAATCACATTGAGCATCACCTCGCTGGTGCCGCCCTCGATCGAATTGGCCTTGGTCCGCAGCCAGTTGCGCGCAGGCTGGCCGCCGCGCGTTTCGGGGCTGTCCCATTCGAGCGCACGGCTTCCGCCGGCCGCCATCATCAGCTCGTGCCTGCGTTTGTTGAGCTCGGTCCCGGCATATTTCATCATGTTGGGCTGCGCCGGATGCGCCTTGCCCACCTTGACCTCGTCGAGGAACTTCTCGCCCATTGCCGAATAGGCCAGCGCATCGACATCGAACATGGCGAGTTCGGCGCGCAGCACCGGATCGATTTCACCCACCATGCGTTTGAGCGTGGCGCCGATCGTCGCGGTGCGGTCACCCCCGCCCGCGCCCGAGATCATCTCGCGCTCGTGGCCGAGCAGGTACTTGGCGACGTCCCACCCGCGGTTGATCTCGCCCACGAACTGATCTTTGGGCACTTTCACGTCGTCAAAGAATGTTTCGCAGAACGGGCTGTTGCCGCTGATCAGCAAGATCGGCTTGGTCGAAACCCCTTCGCTCGCCATGTCGAACAGCATGAAGGTGATGCCCTGATACTTGTTCGCCTTGTCAGTGCGCACCAGGCAGAAGATCCAGTCGGCCTTGTCGGCATAGGAAGTCCAGATCTTCTGACCATTGACCAGCCAGTGATCGCCCTTGTCCTCGCCAAAGGTCTGCATCGACACCAGGTCCGATCCCGAACCCGGCTCGGAATAGCCCTGGCACCAGCGGATTTCGCCGCGCGCGATCTGGTTCAGATAATGCAGTTTCTGCTCTTCAGTGCCGAACTGGAGCAATGCCGGGCCGAGCATCCAGATACCGAAGCTGGACAGCGGCGGGCGCGCGTTGATGCGGTTCATCTCTTCGCGCAGCACCTTGGCCTCGGCAGGATCGAGACCCGCACCACCATAGTCCTTGGGCCAGGCGGGAACGGTATATCCCTTGGCCACACAAGCTTCGAGCCAGGCCTTCTGCGCGTCATTCTTGAACGTCCAATTGCGCCCGCCCCAGCACACGTCTTCCTCGTCGCGCACCGGCTCGCGCATTTCAGGCGGGCAGTTGGCTTCCAGCCAGGCGCGCGTTTCAGCGCGGAATGTTTCCAGATCGGACATCGCCGACTCTCCTTATCTGTCGTTCAGTTGACGCTTACGTTAGGGTGATTCGCATGTCCACGGCAAGCGCTCTTGCACCGCGCGGCCATGCCGTAACGTCAAACTGCGCACCGTTGACGCATGGCCTGCTGCGCCTAAGCTAGTTCCATTCTGCAAGGGGAGAGGCCTGCAAATGCGATTCTGTGCGAAGGCCGCTATCGGCGCCGCGTTGACCATGACCCCGGCAATATCCTGCGCAGGGAAGCGCGCTGCGTGACCACAAGCCCCGTCCCGTTCAGGCTCAAGATTTACAATGCTTCGGGCGCAGTCGCCTTCGGCATCAAGGACAATGGCTTCGCGGTATTCCTGCTGACCTTTTACAACCAGGTGCTGGGAATGGAGGCCTGGCTGGTCAGCCTGGCGCTGGTGACCGCGCTGGTGGTCGATGCGCTGGTCGATCCCTTCATCGGCAATCTTTCCGACCGAACCTATACAAGGTGGGGCCGCCGCCTGCCGTGGCTCTATGCTGCGCCGCTGCCGCTGGCGCTGGCGTGGTACGTGCTGTGGTCGCCCCCGCCCGGAGCCGCCGCCAGTTTCTGGACGCTGCTGGGGCTGGCGATCACGGTCAGGCTGCTGCTGTCCGCCTGCGAAGTGCCATCGACGGCGCTGATTCCCGAAATCACCCGCGATTACGACGAGCGCACCACGCTGTTCCGCTATCGCTTCCTGTTCGGCTGGACCAGCGGGTTGATCACGCTGGCGCTGGCCTATCAGGTGTTCCTGCGTGACGATCTGCTATCGATGGAGGGCTATCGCCAATACGGCTTGTTCGGCGCGATCGGAATCGCCGTCGCCGTCCTGTTTTCAGCTGTCATGCAGCACCGCTATGTCGCCGGATATCCGGCAACCCGCCCGCCGCCGTTCAAGTTGCGGCAGGTGACCGGCGAGATCGTGGAGGCATTTTCGGAGCGCGCCTTCCTGATCTTCGCCGCCGGGGCGCTGGCGGCCTATATCAGCCAGGGCATGACCTTCGCGCTCAGCAATTACCTCTATTATTTCGTGTGGCAGCTGAGCGAGGGCGAGTTGGCGATCTATCCGCTGGTGCTGTTCTTCAGCGTGGTGGCGGTGTTCTTCACGCTGGGTCCGTTGCATCGGCGTATGGGCAAGGCGCGCGCGGGGGCGGTCAGCACGATCACTTCGACGACGGCCTGGCTCATTCCCTATGCGCTCAATTATCTGGGCGCCTGGCCGCAGCTGGGCACGTCTGCTTCGGCGACGATGCTGTTCGTGTTCGTCTTCATCAGCAATGCGGCGGGCGTTGCGGCGGTGATATCGGCAACGTCGATGGTGGCCGAAATCATCGAAGCCCATCAGGAAAAGAGCGGGCGCCGAGCCGAGGCAAGCTTTTACGCCGGCAACTGGCTGGTGCAGAAATGCGCCACCGGCGTGGGCATATTGCTGGCGGGGATCATGCTATCGCTGGCAGCCTTTCCTTCGGGCGTTGCACCGGGCGATGTCGATCCTGCATCGATCACCGTTCTGGTCGAGCTCTATTGCATCGTGGTACTGGTGTTGGGGCTGGTATCGGCCTTCTGGCTGGCACGCTTTCCGATCAGCCGCGAGGATCACGAGGAGCG
>Ga0155642_1051_pt1 | contig 9832 bp, 8 predicted proteins | sample RifCSPhighO2_12_FD_107299 | JGI IMG/M metagenome (GOLD analysis project Ga0155642, IMG submission 107299) | Erythrobacter sp. RIFCSPHIGHO2_12_FULL_63_10 | reverse complement strand
CACCTCAAGCACCGCGGCATAGAGGCCCGCGCGATAGGGCTGCTGCTGGCTGGTCATATCGAGCCCGAGCTGCTGCGGCCCGGCATTGGTCGAAGCGGCAAAGAACAGCAGCTTGCCGTCCTTCGAGAACACCGGCGAGGTGATATCGGCAAAATTGCCCGTCACCGGCCAGGACCGGCGGGTCTCCAGGTCATAGAGGTGGAGCGCAGCGTTGTAGGTTTCACCCCTGGTCGTATAGGCCAGCCAGCGTCCCTTGGGCGAAAGCACCGCCTCGAAATCGCCATTGCGCCGCTCGCTCTCGGCAATCTGCCACGAGGTACCGCTGGCGACATTCATGGCGAACAGCTTGAGCTTGTTGCTCGAATAGATGAGGTGTTTGCCCCCGTCACCCCATTCGACCAGCTCATGGAAATCGCTGCCGAGCGCGATCCGCCGCACCTTTTCGATCCCGCTCTGGTCCTCGATCACCAGAGTCTGGCTGCTGCCATCGTCGGTGATATAGGCGAGCTTGGTGCCGTCATGCGACCAGATGCCGGTGTAATCGCGCACCGCCGCGCTTTGTGAGATGTTGCGGACGGCCCCCTTGTCGGTGGGCACGGTGAACACTTCGCCGCGCGCTGTCACCGCCACACGCTTGCCAGAAGGGGAGAGCCTTACGGTTTCGACCTGCTTGGCGAGGTCCTTCCACTGCGGCTGGCGCTGCGGCAGATCGGCGTTGAGCGTGATTGCCAGCGGCGTGGCTGATCCCGAAGCTGGGTCGAGCCGTTTCAATTGCCCGCCCGCTTCATAAACGATCGCGCCTCCATGCGCATCGAACCGGCGGATGTCCCACACGGTTTCATCCGAGACTTTGACCAGCGAGCCATCGGCCGGATCGAAGCGGAACACGTTGAACACCGCGCTGTCGCGATCCGAGAGGAAGTAGAGCTGTCCGCCCATCCAGTGCGGGTCGAACTCGGTCGTGCGATCGCCGGGAATGGTGGTGGCGGTCTTGCCTGCAAAGTCGAGCAACTGGATCGAGGGCGCGGAGCCGCCGCGATAGCCGCGCCAGCCCGACGAACCGCCGACAAGTCCATTGTAAGCCATCCCGCCGGGAACGGCGGCAAAGATGCGCCCGCTCTCGTCATAGCTCCCGCTGGCAATGCGCGCTTGCGACACCTTTTGCGGCAGGCCGCCATCGAGCGCAACGTGATAGAGCTGGGCCGACCGGCCATTGTCGCGCTCGCGCGCCGAGGTCAGGGCCACGCGCTTTCCGTCGGGCGTCCAGTCCACCGCCAGATCATTGCCAGGATGCCAAGTCAGCCGCCGGGGCGTGCCGCCTGCGTTAGCGATCACAAATACATCGTCATTGCCGTCGTAATTGGCGGTGAAGGCGATCATCGATCCGTCGGGCGAAAAGATCGGGTCGCGCTCATTGGCGGGATGCGAGGTCAACCGCCGCGGATTGCTGCCATCTGGTTGGGCAATCCAGATATCGCCGGCATAAGCAAAGGCGAGCGCGTTGTCGCTCAAGGCCGGATCGCGCAGCAGCCGCGTCTCCGCCTGCGCCTGCGTTGGGGCCAGCGTTGACAAGGCACTGCCTGCAAGCAGCCCGGCGAATATCCAGCGCGTCTTCATATGTTCCCCCATGTTTGCCTGCGCGCATGATTGCCCCAGCGGGCTCGCGATTACCAGCGCCATGCGACATCGTTGGTCGAACGATAACTTCGTTCGTCGATGGAAGTGCCAGGGGGCCCTGTAAGCCGGGTTCTGTCCTGCAACCGGTATCTTGCGACCAGCGTTGCAAGGGCAGCCATTCATCTAGGCGAGGGATCGCTCCCTGCGCTCAAGCAGCCAACCCGGGCCTCTCGGGACGAAACGTCCCTACCTTTGCCCCGAAGGACGCAGGCGCGAGGCCCCTATTCGGCCTTGCTCCGGGTGGGGTTTGCCATGCGGGTCCTGTTGCCAGCACCCCGGTGCGCTCTTGCCGCACCCTTTCACCCTTGCCTGTGAGGTTTCCCTCCATCGGCGGTATACTCTCTGTGGCACTTTCCCTCGGCTTCGCGCCCGAAGGCACTCGCCGGGCGGGCGTTACCCGCCACCCTTGTTTCTTGGAGCCCGGACTTTCCTCGGCCCCCGACCTGCTCATCCTGAGCCTGTCGAAGGACGCAGCTGCCCAGACCCCCTGGCGCGCCCTATCTAGGGAACCGCACCCGCTTTGGGAAGCAGTATACGCGCCTATGGTTCGACGATGTTGAACAGCGGATCGGGCCTGTCGAGCGCACCGAACAGCGCCAGCAACGCGGCAGGGCTGCCTTCAAGTTTCGCAGCCCCCGAACCGAGCAGTTCCGCGAGCTTGACCTGTTCGGCCAGCATCCGGTTGAAGTCTTTGCGGGCAATCGTCAGCTTGACTGAAGGGCTCACGCTCGCTCCGGCACGGGGGAACATCACGCTCTTGCGCAGATCGACCGTGATTGCCTCGCCAGTGTCGGGGAAGGCGAAATCGAGAACAGCCTCGACTCCTTGCATCTTGGCCGGATTGAAGCGGGAGGCGAGCGCATTGAACAGGTCGAGCGTGGGAATCGCCGCGAGTACTTCGCTGGTCGTCGCATTCAGCGCTGCCCCATCGGGCGGTTCGCGCAATTCCTGCGCCGCCGATAGATAGATGTTGCGCCAGGTGCCGCCTTCGGCCTGAAAGCCGAGCTGCTCGTAACTCGCCGCCAGCCATTGCCGCGCCGCAGTATTGGCCGGGTCGGCGAACACCAGCATCTGCAGCAAACGCGATGCCCAGCGATAATCGCCCTTGCCGAATGCCGAGCGCCCCTGCTCGAGCGCAGCCTCAGGCCCGCCAAGCGCCGCCACCCACCGGCGCGCCTCCTCCACCTTGGGCAGAGCATCGTAATCGGCGGGGACTGAGTTCCACCAACCGAAATAGCGTTGATAGACCGCCTTGGAATTGTGCTGATAGGTTCCGTAATAGCCGCGCGTCCCAAAGTCGGAAGCGGCAAAATCGGGTTCGCCGATCTCTGCCGCGATCTCGTCCATTGTCAGCCCTTGGTTGGCCAGCCGCAGCGTTTGGTCATGGACATAGCGATAAGTGTCCCGCTGGTTGCGCAACTTGCGCTGGATATGCTCCCCACCCCAGCTGGGCCAGTGATGCGATGCCAGCATCACCTCGCTCACGCCGCCAAAGCGCTCCATGATCTCGTCGATCTTGCGGCTCCATTGAAGGCTGTCGCGCACGATCGCCCCGCGCGGGGTGAGGACATTGTGGAAATTGCGCGTCGCCACCTCGGCGGTGTGGAGCGCGCGAAATTGCGGAAGGTAGAACACCATTTCGGACGGCGCTTCGGTTTGACCGGCATCGACGAATTCGAAGGTCACCCCGTCGATCTCGAGCGTTTCGCCCTCAGCCGAAAGTTCGCGCGAGGGCGGTAGCAGGCCGACCGGCCCATTCGAAAGCTTCGGCCCAAGGCCAACGCCGATCACGCCCACGGGGCCCACCGTTAGCTTCGCGCCAAACTGGTATTGCGCGCGGCGGCCCATGGCGGTTCCGGCAAGCACGCTTTCGCCCACGGTCTCGTCCATGAAGCCTGCGGGCGCATAGATCTTGACCTTGCCGCTGCGCAGCTCCTCGAGCGATGTCACGCCCATCACTCCGCCGAAATGATCGCCATGGCTGTGCGTATAGATCACCGCCGACACCGGCCTTTCGCCAAGGGTGCGGTCCGCTAGCGCGAGCGAAGCCCTGGCCGGAGCGGGCGACAGCAGCGGATCGACCACGATCCAGCCGCTCTTGCCCGCAATCAGCGTCATCACCGAGAGGTCGTAACCACGCAGCTGGTAAATGCCCGGCACCACTTCGAACAGCCCGTGGATCGCGGTCAACTGGCTTTGCCGCCACAGTGACGGATTGGCGGTGTCGGGCGCATTTCCGGCAAGAAAGTCGAACGCATCAACTTGCCATGCCACTGTCCCGTCCGGATTGACGATGTCGGCATCAAGTTGCGCCAGCAGGCCGCGGCGCGCATCCTCGAAATCGGCTCGATCCGCCAGCGGCAGCCGGTCCGCCGCGGCACGGTTGTTCGCCGCTGTCTGATCGGTGGCAACGCCGGTGGGCGGGGAATTGCCCATCATCAGGAACGCAAGCACCGGCAGCACCATCAACCTGGCCTTGTGGCTCATCGCAGTTCCTCCCCTTCCATCGGCAGCGCCGCAGCTTATCTGGCAATCCCGCGATCGCGGTCGAGCAACAGCTGGAACAGGATCGCCCGCACCTGCCCGTCGATCTCGCCATCGATCCTCTCGGGCCGCCAGCGCCGCTGAAACGCGCGAACAGCAGCGTGACCATCGGTAATGTCATAGCCGAAGCGTTCGAGCGCGAGATAGAACGCCCCGTTATTGTCAAACGGATCGCCCAGTTCGAGCTTTTCCGGCCGGGACAGACACAGCCCGTATTCGGCCAGCCGATCCCACGGGAACAGCTCACCCGGATCGCATTTACGCGCAGGGGCAACATCGGAATGCCCAACCACATTGGCGCGCGGAATGTCATAGCGCTGCAGAATGCGGTGGAGCAGCGGGATCAGCGCATCGATCTGCGCTTCGGCAAAGCCGCGATAGCCCAGCGCGTGCCCCGGGTGATCGAGTTCGATCCCGATCGAGGCCGAGTTCACATCCTTGTGTCCGCGCCAGTATGACTGGCCCGCATGCCAGGCGCGCTTGTCCTCGGGCACCAGCAGCGTGACCTTGCCCTCCTCGCTGATGAGGTAATGCGCGCTCACCTCGGCCCCGGGATCGCACAGCCGTGCGAGCGCGGTCTCGACCGGCTTCATCTCGGTATAATGCAGCACCACCATGGTCACGGGCAGCGCGCGCTCGTTGAAGTTGGGCGTGAGCAGGACGGCGTGGACCAGCTCGTCGCTCATGTCAGAACCTTACCCGATCATCCCGGGCGGCGGCGGCAGGACCGCACCCAGCACCAGCGCATTGTCAGCCAGCTTGTATTGCAGCCCGCCGCCATCCTTTTCGGCCAGCAGCGCAATCATGTGCGCGGCAGCGGTGCGACTGCTCAGCTCGCCCGGCGCAAGTTCGCCCTGCAGCGCGCGCCCGATCACCTCGTCGAACACGATCCTGTCGCCGGTGGCGCGAACCACGATTTCGGCCGAACCCTCGCGCATTTCCGCGCCGATATCGAGCGTTCCGCCCCGGATCAGCGCATCGAGCGCGATCGCCGCGAAATTGAGCAGGACCTTGACCGCAGGCTTGGGCAGGGTGTCGCCCTCGATCGCCCAGTTGACCGTGACCGCGCGCGCATTGGCAGCCAGCGCGTTAACCACATCCTGCGATTCCTCGACCGGCACCGCCTCGCCAAAACCGCCCGCGGCACCAAAGGCAAGCCGGAAGAACTTGAGTTTGTCGGCGCTGATCCGCGCGCTCTGTTCGAGCAATTCGACGCAGCGCGCGCGCATGCCCGGGTCTTGCTCGTCGGCCAGCAGCTCCAAACCATTGCTCAGCGCCCCCACGGGCGAAAGCATGTCATGGCACAGGCGCGAACACAAAAGGCTGGAGAGTTCGAGTGCGGAAGTTTCGGTCATCTTGAAAGTTGGATCCGGTTCAGTTTTGGAGACATGCGACACATGCGACACTGTCTTAACCAAAATTTTCCCGGCTGCCAGCCGTGTGGTGTGGATAGATTCTGCACGAAGCACGACATCAGCGACATAGTTGCACGTTAACCATTGACGAGGCAGTAGGAAAGCGGAGAAAATCCACTCGCTTCGCTACGCCACAACGTCAGCTCGCCTGCCGCCGCTATGGCCCAGATCGCGCCATCCCCGGCAGCCATCCGGGCGTCTTCGGGCGAAGGCGCTGCCCGTCCGCGGGGATGCGAGTGGAAATAGCCCAGCACCTGCGGCCCGCCGCTTGATCTGCTGGCCCGCGCGGCGCGATGCGCATCGATCAGCGCCTGTGGGTCGATCTCGAAATGCGTCTGTGGCAATGGGTGGACATTGCGCGCGGGCGCAAAGCTTGTCACGCGATCGTCCTCGCCCAACAGTACTCCGCAGGCTTCGCAAGGGTGCGCCCTGGCAGCCGCAAGCAGCAGCGCCTCAACCACCTCTCTTGTCACTTCGACCGGCATCGCTGACCCTTAACCGTTCGCCCTGAGCTTGTCGAAGGGCCGCACTTCACTTAGTCGAGTTTTATGTCATTCTGGGCCTACATGCTCCATTGCCGCGGCGGCGCATTCTATACTGGCCACACCGATGATCTTTATCGCCGGGTGGCTGAGCACCAGTCAGGCCAAATTGCCGGATTTACCCATGACAAATTGCCGGTCGAACTCGTGTGGTCGCAGGAATTTACCACCCGTGCAGAAGCGATCGCATCCGAGCGCCAGATCAAGGGCTGGTCCAGAGCCAAGAAGCTGGCGTTGATTCGGGGCGATTGGGAAGCGATTTCGGCACATGCAAGCAGCAAGAGCGGTCCTTCGACAAGCTCAGGACGAACGGGGGTTGTGACCGGTGTGGTTGCCGCCCCTGCCCGGCTCGACAAGGCGCTGGCCGAGGCGAGCGGGCTCTCGCGCGAGCGGGTCAAGGCGCTGATCGCGCAAGGCTGCGTCACGGTGGATGGAGCACTGGCCAGTTCCGCCAGCGTGAAAATTGCAGGCGGCGCGCGTTTCAGCATCACCGTTCCGCCCGCCGACGAGCCTGAGGCGCAGGCGCAGGATATCCCGCTCAGCGTGGTTTACGAGGATGAGCACCTCATCGTCATCAACAAGCCGGCGGGCATGGTCGTCCACCCGGCAGCGGGCAATCGCGAAGGCACGCTGGTCAACGCGCTGCTGCACCACTGCCGGGGCCAGCTATCGGGCATTGGCGGAGTGGCGCGGCCCGGCATCGTCCACCGGATCGACAAGGACACTTCGGGCCTGCTGGTAGTGGCCAAGAGCGATGTCGCGCACGAAGGGCTGGCGCGGCAGTTTGCCGACCATTCGATCGAGCGGCGCTATCTGGCGGTGTGCGCGGGCCATCCCAGCCCGCTACAAGGCACGGTCGAGGGCAAAATCGGGCGCAGCGACGCCAATCGCAAGAAAATGGCGCTGCTCGACAAGAATTCCTCGCGCGGGAAACACGCAGTAACGCATTACAAGGTGCTGAAGCGGCTCGATAGTTGCGCCTTGATCGAATGTCGGCTTGAAACCGGGCGAACCCACCAGGTGCGCGTTCACTGCGCGTCAATCGGTCATGCGCTAATTGGAGATCCGCTTTATGGACGCACGCCAGCAAAACTCAGGCCTGTTCTCAAGGAGTTGGGCTTTGCACGGCAGGCGCTCCATGCCGCAAGCCTGGGCTTTATTCACCCGGTGAGCGGCGAAAAACTGGCTTTTGAATGCGAATTGCCCGCCGATATGCGCGCCCTGATCGACGAAACCGCAATCTGAAATCGACGAATTCCACTGCAAAACGCACAAAATGCCTCTATATGCGTTCAAGTGATCCGCACAGACGGATGCCCATCAGGGGTCTGCCGACGCGGGATCGACGCAAGAAAGGTTTGGGAAGACGTGAATAAAGCGAAGAAACCGAATGTCCCCGCGCTGAGCGGAGAGCAGAGCCTCAACCGCTATTTGTCCGAGATCAAGAAGTTCCCGGTGTTGACGGCAGAGCAGGAATACATGCTCGCCAAGCGCTTCCATGAGCATCAGGACCCGGAAGCTGCAACCCAGCTGGTGACGAGCCATTTGCGGCTCGTGGCCAAGATCGCCATGGGTTATCGCGGCTATGGTCTGCCGGTCAGCGACCTCATTTCCGAAGGCAATGTCGGCCTGATGCAGGGCGTCAAGAAGTTCGAGCCCGATCGCGGCTTCCGCCTCGCCACTTATGCCATGTGGTGGATCAAGGCCAGCATCCAGGAATTCATCCTGCGCAGCTGGAGCCTGGTCAAGATGGGCACCACCGCCGCGCAGAAGAAGCTGTTCTTCAACCTGCGGCGGATGAAGAAGCAGCTCGAAGCTTATGAAGATTCCGATCTGTCGCCAGCCGATGTGACCAAGATCGCCACCGACCTCGGCGTGCCCGAGCATGAAGTGGTCAACATGAACCGGCGCATGATGATGGGCGGCGATGGCTCGCTCAACACGCCGATGCGCGGGGGCGAGGAAGGCTCGGGCGAATGGCAGGACTGGCTGGCCGATGAAGGCCCGCTGCAGGACGAAGCCGTGGCCGATGCCGAAGAGGCGCAGATGCGCCACGCAATGCTGGCCGAAGCGATGGAGAGCCTGGGCGAGCGCGAAAGGCACGTCCTGACCGAAAGGCGCCTGACCGACAATCCGCAGACGCTCGAGGAACTGAGTCAGGTCTATGACGTCAGCCGCGAGCGCATTCGCCAGATCGAGGTGCGCGCCTTCGAGAAACTGCAAAAGGCGATGCAGCGGATCGCTGTCGAAAGGCTGCTGCCGGGAGTGGCTTGACCAATCCTTGGTTGAAGAGAAAGGAGGGCCGGGCGCTTGGTCCGGCCCTTTCTCTTCCCGCACGAGCGCAATGGTGCCGATCGGCTTGGGCCTTGCATCGCGGCGCGCACACGCTAATCGCCGTGCATGATCCGCAAGCTGACCCGCATCCTCGCCAAGTTCATTTTCGGCTTCATCGCGCTCAGCCTGGCGCTGGTGGTGCTGTTCAAATGGGTCCCCGTGCCGATCACCGCGACCATGCTGCTCGATCCCAAGGTATGGGACGAAGGTGGGCTCTCCAAGGATTGGGAATCGCTCGATAATATTGATCGCAATCTGGTGCGCGCGGTAATCGCGGGCGAAGATGGCAAGTTCTGCCTGCACAGCGGCTTCGATACCGAAGCGATCGAGAAGGCGATCGAGAAGAACGCCAGAGGCGGGCGCATCCGCGGCGGATCGACCATCACGCAGCAGACCGCCAAGAACGTGTTCCTGTGGCAGGGCGGGGGCTATTTCCGCAAAGGGCTGGAAGCCTGGTTCGCGGTGCTGATCGAGAATGTCTGGGGCAAACGGCGGATCATGGAGGTCTATCTCAACGTCGCCGAAACCGGCATTGCGACTTATGGCGCAGAAGCAGGGGCGCAGCGTTACTTCAACCATTCGGCAGCGCGCCTTTCGGTGAACGAGGCCGCGCGCATGGCAGCCGCCCTGCCGAAGCCCAAACAGCGCTCGGTGATCAGCCCGTCAGGCTTCACGCGGCGCTATGGCAACATGATCGCTGCGCGCATGGGAGCGGTGCGTCGTGACGGGCTCGATTCTTGCGTGTACGAGTGAGCGCAATGGGATCGGAGCATAACCACACGCATGCGCTGGAGGGTCATGGCCGCGCCTTTGCCATAGGCGTGGTGCTTAACGCCGGCTTTGTCGTGATCGAGGCGGTCTATGGCTTCCTCTCGGGATCGATGGCGCTGGTCGCCGATGCCGGGCACAATCTTTCCGACGTGCTGGCCCTGATGCTGGCCTGGGGCGCAAGCATAGCCGCGCGCCGCCCCGCCAACACCCGCTATACCTATGGCTACAAGAGCTCGACCATCCTCGCCGCGCTGGCCAATGCCGGCCTGCTGGCGGTGGCTATCGGGGCGATCCTGTTCGAAACGCTGCGCCGGCTGATCGACCCGGTCGAACCCCACGGCATGACCATGGTGGTGGTGGCGGGGATCGGCATCGTCATCAACACTGGCACCGCGCTGATATTCATGCGCGGACGCAAGCGCGATCTCAACATTCGCGGCGCCTTCCTGCACATGGCCGCAGATGCGCTGGCGCTGATATTCATGCGCGGACGCAAGCGCGATCTCAACATTCGCGGCGCCTTCCTGCACATGGCCGCAGATGCGCTGG
>Ga0155642_1042_pt1 | contig 9955 bp, 8 predicted proteins | sample RifCSPhighO2_12_FD_107299 | JGI IMG/M metagenome (GOLD analysis project Ga0155642, IMG submission 107299) | Erythrobacter sp. RIFCSPHIGHO2_12_FULL_63_10 | reverse complement strand
CATGCCGCCGAAGTCGATGACGCCGATCTGGCGCTGCATCTGGGCGATTACATCTATGAATATGGCCGCGGCACTTACCCCTCGGCAGCCGAGGCACATCCGCAGCGCATGCTGTGGCCCGAATCCGAGATTGTCGCGCTGGCCGATTATCGCCTCCGCTATGCCACTTATCGCTCCGATCCTGACCTTCGGCGGATACACCAGCTGCTGCCGATGATCTGTATCTGGGACGATCATGAAATCGCCAATGACGCATGGCAGAACGGGGCAGAAAACCATCAAAGCGACACCGAGGGCGATTGGGAAGTGCGCAAGGCCGCCGCCCGGCGTGCCCGGCGCGAGTGGCTTCCGGTTTCCGATCATGCCTATGCTGCCTATGAAGTTGGCGATCTTGCCACGCTGTTCCGGCTCGACACGCGGGTCGAAGGGCGCGAGCAGCCATTCAATCTGGGCAAGGTCATGGCGGGCAAGCAATCCTCTGAAGAGATCACGGCTGCGCTCAGCGCCTTTCGCGATGGTGCCTGGGCCGATCCGCAGCGCCAGCTGCTGGGCGCGCCGCAAGAGGCGTGGCTGGGGGCTGGGCTCAAGCGTTCGCGCGCGGATGGCAAGGTCTGGCAGGTGCTGGTGCAGCAGGTGGTGATGGGGCAGCTGGCTACCCCGCCGGATCTGATGGATGCGCTGGGCAGCAAGGTGCCCGATTACGCCAAGGCACGGATTGCGGCAGCAGCCATGGCCAGCAAGGCGGGCCTTCCGGCGAACATGGACGCCTGGGACGGCTATCCGGCTGCGCGCGAACGGCTGCTCGCCTCCGCGCTCGATGCCGATGCTAATCTGCTCGTTCTCGCGGGCGATTCGCACAATGGCTGGGCTTTCGAACTCGATCACGGCGGGACGAAAGCAGGCGTTGAATTCGGGGTGCATTCAGTCAGCTCGCCGGGTCTCGAGACCTATCTCGGTTCGATCGCCCCGGCTGACCTTGCGGATTCGCTGGTGCGCCACAACCGCGACCTGAAGTACGCCGATACTGCGCAGCGCGGCTATGCACTGGTCGAACTGACCGCCGAGCGTGCGAGCGCCGAATACCGCTATGTCGAAACGGTTCGAACGCGCTCGACCGCGCTGGCTGGCGTCAAGCGGATCACCAGCGCGGTCGGTTCAAACACCTTGCAGACCTAATCCGTTTCGAGGGCGTGTTCGATCGCGGCGAGCGTCGCACTGAAATTATCGAGCATCGTGAAGTGACGGCTGTCGTCTATCGGGACCAGCACCGTATTTGCTGCCGCCGCTGCATAATTCGCCCGCCACAACGCGTCGATCGTTCCCGTGGGCCCCATGGCCGGATCGCGCGCATAGAGCACGATTGTCGGAACCGAGAGCGCGCCGATCGCTTGCCTGAGATCGGTCGTCATCAGTTCGAACGCCAACTGCGCCGAGACTGCGGGGTCGGCCTGCGCTGCCCATTGCGCGATCCGGCACCGGCCTTCGCGCGTGTTCGACATGCGGGCGAACACCGGGCTGACCTGGTCGCAATCGGCCGGTTCCGCCGGGCGTCCCATGGCCAGCGTCATGGCTCTGGCCTGCGCGGCCTGCGGTTCGGCGCTTTCGGCGGTGGCTGCGGGATCGAACAGCACGCTGAAAAAGGGCAGCGAATCGACCACCACGATCCGCCCAACCGTATCGGGATGCCGCAGCGCCAGCCGCATGGCGGCGAAACCGCCCAGCGAATGGCCGATAACTGTCGGCGACTCGATGCCTTGCGCCACCAGGTATGCGGCAAGCTCGTCAACCAGCGGGTCGAGGATCGGGCCGTCTACATTTGCGTCCGCAGGCGAGCCGAATCCGGCCAGCTGGACCAGGTGGACCGTGTGACCGGAAGCGAGCGCTTCGGCAGTCGGCCGCCAGACTTCGCGGGTGGAGTTGAGGCCAGGGATCAGCACTACATCGGGGCCGTTGCCCATGGTTTCAACGTCGAATCGTTGGGTCTCGACCGCTTCCCTGGCCATCGGCGACGGGGCATTCGCGGCAGAGATAATGAACAACAGCAAGGCTGCGCCAAAGGCGACAATCGGGTTCTTCATCGGTTTTCCTTTTGAGAATTACGGCAATCAATCGCGTTCGAAGATTTCCTCGATCGGCAAGTGGAACACGTCGGCAATCCTGAAAGCCAGCGGGAGCGAGGGATCGTAACGCCCGGTTTCGATCGCATTGACGCTCTGGCGGCTGACAGAGAGCCGTTCGGCGAGGTCCTGCTGGCTCCAGTCGCGCATGGCGCGCAGCACTTTGAGGCGGTTCTTCACGCGCACCCCGCATCACCGAGCGTCAGCTTGTTGAACACCGCGCCCACTGCCAGCCCGATGCACCACAGCGGGAAAATGTAGAACACTGGCAGCTTTGGCACGGTGGTCATCAATTCGAGCAGGCCCCAGACGCTGGCAACCGCCAGCGCCAATCCGGTCGCGACGATGAACTTTCGCACCTCGAGCATGCGCAGATATTCATCGTCCAGTTCGATCAGCAACCGACCCATGGCCCAGATGACACCCAGAACGGCAAAGCCGGGGACAAGCGCGATCGCTATATTCAGGGGGTCGGGCGGGGCATCGTCAGGGATCAGCGACGATGACAGGACGACCGCGCCGATATAGACGATCGCCAGCACCGCCATCCGGCGGACGTAGCGCTTGTAAGCCGGATTCTTGCCGACCATGGCTCAGGCCTTGCCCGAACCGCAGGGCCAGCAGCCGCGCGTCCAGCGATTGCCGGGAAAAATGGAATTGATGGCCACAAATGAGATGCCGGTGACGAGCGCGATGCTTACCCCTCCGCTCATTCCCTTGGCCTTGGCCAGCAGCGCCACCGCGATGATGATCGCCGCCCAGATGAGCGCCTTTCCGTATTTTTTCATCGGTCAAGTGTCCTTTCAAGTATGGAAAGCACACTTGTCATCGATTCGCGAGAAAGTCAAACAAACTTTCCATAGTGGAATGGAAACTTTCCGCGCAGCTTGGGTAATGACATTGCAAGCATGCGCGACTATATCTCTCGCCATGGCCAAGCTGCTTACCAACACGACTACCACCACCCCGGCGCTCCGGGGGCGGTTGGTCGTGGCTTAAGCACCGCTGCCAACCGCCGCCCCCGGGTTCGGGTGGCGCGGTGTCCTCCCGAAATCGGCAAGTATTCTGCACATCGCACTTCAAGCGCGCGATTGGCTGTGCCATGGGCGTGACAATTCAGAATGTAAGAGAAACCGATGACGGAATTGCTCAAGATCAGCCTGCCCGACGGTTCGATGCGAGAAGTCGAACGCGGCAGCACTCCTGCGGATATCGCAGCGGCGATAGGGCCGGGGCTTGCCAAGGCGGCGCTGGCAGCCCGCGTGGACGGAGAATTGCGCGACCTCAATCGCCCATTCGATGGCGATGCCGAGCTGGCTCTGGTGACCGTGCGCGACGAGGCCGATGCGCTCGAACTGGTGCGGCACGATTATGCCCATGTGCTCGCCGAGGCGGTCCAGTCGCTGTGGCCCGGCACGCAGATCACCTTCGGCCCGGCAACCGACGATGGCTTTTACTATGACGTCAAGGCACCCGAGGGCCGTGAGCCGTTCAGCATGGACGATCTTCCCGCGATCGAGGATGAAATGCGGCGGATCATCCGCGCCGACAAACCATTGCGGCGCGAGGTGTGGAGCCGTGCGGACCTGATCGCCAAATGGCAAGCCGAGGGCGAAAGCTTCAAGGCCGAATGGGCGCAGGAACTTCCCGAGAATGAGGAGCTGACGGTCTATTGGTCTGGGGTCCCAAACGAAGAAGGCTCCTGGCTCGACATGTGTCGCGGCCCGCACCTGCCCTCGACCGGCAAGCTCGATCCCGCCGCGTTCAAGCTGATGCGCGTGGCCGGGGCATACTGGCGCGGCGACCAGAACAACGCACAGTTGACGCGCATCTACGGCACCGGCTGGCTCAACAAGAAGCAGCTCGACACGCATCTGACCCGGCTGGAGGAAGCTGCCAAGCGCGACCACCGCAAGCTGGGGCGCGAGATGGACCTGTTTCACCTCCAGGAAGAGGCGCATGGCAGCGTGTTCTGGCATCCGCACGGCTATCTGATCTGGCGCGCGCTCGAAGCCTATATGCGCCGCGCGATCGATGAAGCCGGCTATCAGGAGGTCAAGACCCCGCAGGTGATGGATGCGCGCCAGTGGGAGAAATCGGGCCATTGGGGCAAATATCGCGAGAACATGTTCGTCGTGCCCGACGAGGTGCCCAATACCGAGGACGAGGGCCCGCTGGTTTCCGATGCGGTAAACTGGATGGCGATCAAGCCTATGAACTGCCCGGCGCATGTGCTGATCTTCAAGCAGGGCATCACCAGTTATCGCGACCTGCCGCTGCGCATCTATGAGAACGGCTGCTGCCACCGCAACGAGCCGCATGGCGCGCTGCACGGGCTGATGCGCGTGCGCCAATTCACGCAGGACGACGCGCATATTTTCTGCACCGAAGATCAGATCGTCGATGAGGTCCAGCGTTTCTGCCAGCTGGCGGACCGTATCTACAAGGACTTCGGCTTCACCTATCAGATCAAGCTCGCGCTGCGCCCGGACCAGCGTTACGGCTCGGACGAGGATTGGGACAAGGCCGAGGCAGAGCTGCGCCGCGCGGTGGTCGAAGCGGGCATGGCGACGGCGGAATATGGCTGGGAAGAACTGCCCGGCGAAGGGGCGTTCTATGCGCCCAAGCTCGAATGGCACTTGACCGATGCGATCGGTCGCACCTGGCAGGTGGGCACGATCCAATCCGATCGCGTGCTGCCCGACAGGCTCGATGCCAGTTATGTCGGCGAAGATGGCGAGCGCCACCGCCCGGTCATGCTGCACCGCGCGATCTTCGGCTCATACGAGCGCTTCATCGGCATCTTGATCGAACATTTCGCCGGTCGCCTGCCGGTTTGGCTGGCCCCGGTGCAGGCAGTGGTGGCGACCATCGTGTCGGACGCCGATGGCTATGCCCAGCAGGTAGAGGCGAAGCTCAAAGCGGCGGGCATTCGCGCGGCAACCGATCTCAGGAACGAGAAGATCAATTACAAGGTGCGCGAACACTCGTTGGCGAAGGTCCCGTATCTGCTGGTGGTGGGCAAACGCGAGGCCGATGAGGGAAGTGTAGCGATCCGCACTTTGGGTGAGGAGCAGCAGAGGGTGATGTCGCTCGATGAAGCGATCACCCTGCTCACCGGTGCCGCCTCGCCGCCGGACATGCGCTGATCGGTCTGGCTCCGGTGGAATTGATCGCGGGATACAGCCTGCTGCAGATCGCCGCCGCGCTGCTGGCGACGCTGGGCTCGGCCTTTGTGCGCGGGCTCACCGGCTTTGGCATGGCCATCCTGCTGGTGCCGGTGCTGGCTTTGGCGCTTCAACCGGTCGAATCGGTGTTGCTGGCCAATTTCCTGTCGTTGTTCATCGGGCTGTCTGAAATCCGCAGACTGGTCAGCAACGCCGAACACTCGGCCTGGATCATATCGGGTCTGGTGGTGCTGGCCACTCCGCTGGGCCTGCTGGCGCTCGCGGCGACTGCGCCCGCGCTCGCGCGGTTCCTGATCGCACTGATCGCGCTTTCGGCATTCGGCGCCATATTGCTGCCGCGCCGCCCCGCGGCCGTGCCTGGCGCAGTGATGACCGGCAGTGTCGGCGTGGTGAGCGGGCTGTTGACCGGTTATGCTGGCATGCCCGGCCCGCCGGTGGTGCCCTATTATGTCGGGCGCCATATTGCGCGGGACACCGCCAAGGCCTCGATGATGCTGATCTTCACCTTCGCCGCCATGGCAGGAATAACCTCCGGCGCGGTGATCGGGCTGCTCGAATCGCGCATTGCGCTGCTAGCGGCCGCACTGTTCCCGGCGGTATTGCTGGGCAATTGGCTGGGGCATCGTGCATCGGGCAGGATCAGCGATCCGGTCTGGCACGGCTTTGTCGGATTGATGCTGGGCGGCGCAGCGCTGGCGGCGTTTGTGCGTCTGGTCTAGAATGTAAAGGGCAGTGCGGGCCCGGCCAAGATCAGCGATGCCGCGCACAGGCACACCAGCGTGAAACGCAGGGCTTCCTCGCGGGCATCCGCCACACGTGCAAGGGTATGGGCAGCAACTTTGGCCATGGCGCCATTGTCGGCCCAATTCGCTAGCGAAAGGTTAAAGGCACGGCATCTGCTGGCTGGCGCAGTGAAAGCCGCCGCCGCCTGCGAGCACTGCGCCGGCGGGCAGGCCGACGCAATCGCGGTCAGGAAACAGCGCAGCGATGGCGGCGACACCATCCGCGTCATGCAGTGAGCCGAAGGTCGGCACCACCACCAAATGGCTCGTCACGGCGAAATTGGCATAGCTTGCCGGTTCGATGCGGGCCTCACGCTCGATCCGGCCGGGTGAGGGGATTTCGTGGCAAACGAGCTCCGCATCAAGGATGCGCGCCCTGGCATCGGCATAGATCGAGGCGTTGGGATCGTCTGGGCCGGTAGCGCGCGGCAGGGCCACTTCACCTGGAGCAACAAACCGCGCGAGATTGTCGACATGGCCATCGGTATGATCGTTGATCAGCCCGTCGCCCAGCCACACTACGCGGGTAAAGCCGAGATCGCACGCCAGCCGCGACTCGATCTCGTCGCGCGACAGATCGGGGTTGCGATTGGGATTGAGCAAGCATTGCTCGGTCGTCAGCACCGTTCCGGTGCCATCGCCCTCCACCGCCCCGCCTTCCAATATCCAATCGGATTCGATCGCCGGCAGACCGGCATCGCGCGCCAGCTCGGCCCCGATCGTCTCGTCGCCGGGCATTTGATACTTGCCGCCCCAGCCGTTGAAGCGGCAGCGCAGAGCCGTGCCGTCGCCGCGCACCAGCGGGCCGGTGTCGCGCAGCCAGATATCGCCATAAGTGCGGCGTTCGAGCGTGACCTTGGCCGAAACGAGTGCGCGTGCGCGCGCCTCGTTCGCCTCGCCGCGTACCAGCAGGCGCACTTCCTGCCCGCTTTCGGCCACGGCATTGGCGAAGGCAGCGATCTCCACTTGCGCGGCGGCAAGATGGTCGGGCCATTCATCCGCCAGATGCGGAAATCCGATCCACAGCCAGCGCTGCGGCGCCCATTCGGGAGGCATTGGCGGCACCATGGATCGGTCTTTGGTAGTCAGCGCAAGTCGATCAGCACCCCGCCTTTGACGCCTTGCAATCCGCATCGCGCGTGGCGCGGAATTCATCGCCATCGTTCCAATTGGGCCAGCTGGTGGAGTTGGCCAGCATCCGGCCAAGCCGGTAATAGAGCTGCAGATCGGCCATTACGCCCGACCAGTCCCAGTCCTCGCTGAATTCGTCTTTGGGACCGTGATAGCGCTTGTCGCGATACTCCGCCGCCAGACCTTCGCCAGCCTCCCTGCCGCCTTCGACCAGATCCTCGCCGCCATCGACATAGAGCATCGGCACGCCGCGCTTGGCGAAGGCGAAATGGTCAGAGCGATAATAATAGCCTGCCTCGGGGCTGGGATCGGGCGTCATCACCCGCCCGTCTGCACCCAAGGCCGCCTCGAGGAACCAGTCGAGCTGCGACTTGCCCGGGCCGACCACGGTCACATCCCTGGCCGGACCAGCGATCAGAAACGCGTCCATGTTAACCCCGCCCACGGTCTGCGCCAGCGGGAACACGGGATTGGCAGCATAGTAGTCCGCGCCGAGCAGGCCCGATTCTTCCGCCGTCACCGCCAGGAACACCATGCTGCGCCGCGTCGGGCCGGCCTTGGCCTGTGCTTCAGCCAAAGCAACGAGCGCCGCCGTGCCGGTGGCATTGTCGACCGCGCCATTGCAGATATCATCACCGTCGGGTGCGGGGGTGCAGCGGCCCAGATGGTCCCAATGCGCGGTGTGGATGACATATTCGTTCGGCGCCTCGCTGCCGGGCAGCACGCCGATGACATTCTTGGAAGCGAATTTGCGAATATCGCTGTTGAAGCTGGTTGAGACCTTGAGGCCGAGCGCAACCGGCTTGAACCCCTTCTTCGCGGCTGCGGCGCTGAGCGTGTCGAGGTCCTGACCCGCTGCTGCCAGGATGCCGCGCGCCGCTTCCTTCTGCACCCAGCCGTTCATCAAGGTAAGTGGCGGAGCATTCTCTCCCCGTTGGGCATAGGCCTGCGGGCCGCTCCAGCTCGATTCGACCACGTTCCAGCCATAGCTGGCCGGTTCGCTGTCATGCACGATCAGCACGCCCGCCGCACCTTGCCGTGCGGCCTCTTCATATTTGTAGGTCCAGCGCCCGTAATAAGTCATCGCCCGACCGTTGAAGGGGCCTTCCAGCCCCTCGGTCCGGTAGTCGGGATCATTGACCAGTACGATCACCGTCTTGCCTTTGACGTCAACGCCCGCGTAATCGTTCCAGGCTTTTTCGGGCGCATTGATGCCATAGCCCACGAACACCAGCTCGCTGTCCTCGATCGCGGTCGCGGCATCCTCACGATAGGTCACACCGACCCAGTCCTTGCCATGGATATAGTCGAGCTTTGTCTTGCCGCCGGTGATCGAAAGCGGGGCGTAATACTTGCCGGTGATCTCGACCAGCGGCACGTCCTGCACCCACGATCCCTTGTTGCCGGGCTCAAGCCCCGCCGCCTCGAACCGCTCGATCAACAGGGCGACCGTCTTGTCCTCGCCCGGGCTACCCGGCATCCGGCCTTCGAATTCGTCTGACGAGAGGATGCGCGTCACATCCTTCATCGTGCTCTCGGAAACGTCGCCAGCGGCGACCTCGGGAATGTCGATCGTCGACTCATCCTTGATGCTGCCGCAGGCGCCCAGCGCCAGCGCGGCAGCCGCGATGATTGTGTTCCTGATCATGGCAATTGCTTCCTCTCTCGGGGGTATGTGCACCTGTGTCGCAGAGCTTGGAGTGCAGCGCAAGTTCGTGATTGGCGGCAGAGATCTGCACCGGGCTTGCACCTGCGGCGGCGTGCGGGCAGTGCATGCGCATGGGCAAGCAATGGAGCGAGGCGCTGGCGCGGGCGCGGGCGGAGGCGCCGTTTCTGGCAGGCGCGCTCGAGCGCCAGCCGGAGCTTGCGGACCTGCTCGAACGCGGCGAGGGCGAGGCTGCAATCGCTTTCGCCCTGGCAGCAGGAGATGGCGCCCGGACGCTGGAGGTGGCGCTGCGGCGCGAGCGACTCGCGCTAGCCACGGCGCTGGCGATCGGCGATCTGGCCGGAGCGTTTCCGCTGGCGCGCGTGATGGCCGAGCTTTCTGCACTGGCCGACCGCGCGCTTGATCAGGCCATCACCGAGGCGATCGCGCGGCGCACCGGTCAATCATCGAGCCGGGGCATGATCGCGCTGGCACTGGGCAAGCTTGGCGCAAGCGAATTAAACTACAGTTCGGACATCGACCCGATCCTGCTCTACGATCCCGAACAATTGCCGCGCCGTGATCGCGACGAACCGGGTGAGGCGGCACAGCGCTATGCGCGCGAGATTGTCCGCTTATTGAGCGCGAATTCCGAAGAAGGTTACGTCTTCCGGGTCGATCTGCGGCTGCGTCCGGCATCCGAGGTGAGCCCGCTGGCGATCCCGATCGGGGGCGCGCTGACGCATTATGAAAGCTCGGCGCTGGCCTGGGAACGCGCCGCCTTCATCCGCGCGCGCGCTGCGGCGGGCGATATCGCGGCGGGCGAGGCCTTCCTGCGCATGGTCCAGCCCTTCGTCTGGCGCAGCAGCCTCGATTTTGGGGCAATCGATGAAATCCGCCGCCTCACCGTGCGTATCCGCACCAATTATCGCGGTCCGAGCGAGCCGGAGCCCGGCTACAACCTCAAGCATGGGCGCGGCGGCATCCGCGAGATCGAATTCTTCGCCCAGACGCATCAGCTGATCCACGGCGGGCGCGATCCCTCGCTGCGGCTGCGCGGCACGCGCGCGGCGCTCGATGCGCTGGCCCGTG
>Ga0155642_1004_pt1 | contig 11161 bp, 11 predicted proteins | sample RifCSPhighO2_12_FD_107299 | JGI IMG/M metagenome (GOLD analysis project Ga0155642, IMG submission 107299) | Erythrobacter sp. RIFCSPHIGHO2_12_FULL_63_10 | reverse complement strand
GTCTTCGACGGCGAAGCTGATCTCGGCGTGTTCCTGTAGCCGCTTGACCAGTTTCTCGCCCAGGAACGCGCCGGGGGTGCCGACCCCGCCCGGCTTGTCGCACTTGAGCAGCGCAATGCCCGTTTCGCTCAGCATGCGGCTGGTCGAACCATAGCCCGGATCGTACTTGCCCTTGACGCCGTAATGCAGCGAGCGCCCGTCGGGCATTTCGGCAATGAAGAGCACGTCGTAATACCCGTTTTCGCGCTGTTCCTTGGTCGGCCCCTCGCCCGGCGCGGGCGGCTTGGCGCCGAACGGGTTCTTGAGCATGTCCATCACCGCATGCGCAGCCGCCTTGCCCGCTTCGCCAGGGCTGGTCAGCATCATCTCGTCATACTCGAAATCCGCGCCGTAAGGATGGCCGAGCAGGAAATTGGTGCGGTGGACATTCTTGGTGTTGATCGTCGCCATGATGAAGGGCGCGGCCCATTTGCCGAGATCCTCCTCATGATGCGGCACCATGCCCGAAGGCTGATCGGGCCCTTCAAAGCCCGGTGTGAGGCCGAACGGGCTTTGCAGTACCTTGATGAGCGAGGGGTTCTTCGCGACCGCCTTCATCGTCGCGGTCAGGCTCGCCGCGGTGCCGCCGCTGAAAGTGCCGGCCATGGCGCGCACACGCCCCTTGATCCGCGGTGCCGGCCCCCCAAAGCGCGCCTGTGCTTGCTTTTGCGTCATCAGCACGCCCAGATCGAACGGAATCGAATCGAATCCGCTTGAAAAGCAGATGCGCGCACCGCTGGCCTTGGCCGCTTCATGGTGCTGGTCGATCTTCTCACGCATCCATCCCGGCTCGCCGCACAGATCGGCATAATCGGTGCCAGTGGCAACGCAGGCCTCGACCAGCGCATCGCCATAAAGCTGGTAAGGGCCAACCGTGCTCAGCACTACGCGTGTGCGCGCGCACATTGCTGCGAGGCTGGCCGGATCGTCCGAATTCGCAGTGATCAGCGGCGTTGCCGGATCGGCCCCGATTTCATCGCGCACTTCCTGCAGCTTGGACAGGTTGCGCCCGGCCATGGCCCATTTGGGGCCATCTTTGCGTGAGCCATAATGGTTGCTGAGATATTCGGCCACCAGACGCCCGGTATAGCCGGTCGCGCCATAGACGATGATGTCAAACTCGCGTGCTTTCTTGCTCATGGCTTCACTCCTGCATGGCAAGATTGATGCGCCATAGCGCAAGCGGAGTCAAAGCCGCTACGTCAGCGCGTGGCCGGTCAAAGCCTCGGCAGCGTGACTCCGCGCTGACCCATATATTTGCCCGCGCGGTCCTTGTAACTCGTCTCGCAACGTTCATTGCCCTTGAGGAACAGGAACTGGCAGGCGCCTTCATTGGCGTAGATTTTCGCCGGAAGCGGGGTGGTGTTGGAAAATTCCAGTGTCACATGGCCTTCCCAGCCCGGTTCGAGCGGGGTGACGTTGACGATGATCCCGCAGCGCGCATAGGTCGATTTGCCCAGGCAGATCACCAGTACGTCTTCGGGCACGCGGAAATATTCGACCGTGCGCGCCAGCGCGAACGAATTGGGCGGGATCACGCAGACGTCGGTCTTGCGGTCGACAAAGCTGTTGGCGTCGAAATTCTTGGGGTCAACCACCGCGCTGTCGACATTGGTGAAGATCTTGAATTCGTCCGCCACGCGCGCGTCATAACCATAGGACGAAAGCCCATAGGAAATGCAGCCTTCACCCCGCTGCGCTTCGACAAAAGGCTCGATCATGCCAACTGTCTGCGCCTGTTCGCGGATCCATTTGTCCGAAAGAATCGCCATGGTGCTGTGATTCCCGTTTGCGCCGCGCAGGGCAAGCGCGCCGCGCCGACTAATCCCCCAATCCGGCGATTACTCTTTGAGCAGGCGCCCCGCCACCGCATCGAGCTTGGCCAGCAGCGCCGGGTCGTGCTGGTCGGGTGCGGTGATCACGGCATCGTCAAGCGCGGTGTCGATCGGAGAGGGTGCACGCTTGACCGGGAGCGCCTTGATGAAGCGGACCACCGCATCGCGCGCCAGCTGGCTGTTGGCCTGCATCTGCGCCACCACATGGGCCACATCGACCGTTTCGCCATCACGCCAGCAGTCATAATCGGTGACCATGCCGATCAGCGCATAGGGCAGCTCCGCCTCGCGCGCGAGCCTGGCTTCGGGCATGGCGGTCATCCCGATCAGGTCCGCGCCCCATTCGCGGTAGAGGCGGCTTTCGGCCCGCGTCGAGAATTGCGGTCCATTGATCGCCAGATAAGTCGCGCCCTTGGCCATCCTGCCCTTGGCTGCCTTGATCGCTGCCCCCGCCATTTCCGAAAGCCTGGGGCAGACCGGATCGGCCATCGAGACATGGGCAACCAGGCCGTTGCCAAAGAAACTGCTGTCCCGGCCATGGGTGCGATCGATGAACTGTTCGACAATTGCGAACCGGCCCGGCTCGATTTGCTCGCGCAGGCTGCCAACGGCAGAAATGGCGAGAATATCGGTGCAGCCCGCGCGCTTGAGCGCGTCGATATTCGCGCGAGAATTGAGCTGGTGCGGCGCAATCGGGTGGCCCCTGCCGTGGCGCGGGAGAAAGCGCACACGCACATCGCCGATCCGCCCGCACAGCAGCTGGTCGCTGGGCTCGCCCCACGGCGATGCGACCGCAATCCACTGCGCGTCTTCGAGCCCCTCGATTGCGTAGAGGCCCGATCCACCGATGATCCCGATCGTCCAGGGGCTGGTCATTGTGTGTCCTCGATTGCGGCACCAAATCCTATGGCTACCGTCATTAGATTGCTTTGCCGCGACATGGCAAAGAAATGGTTAGCGCCTGGCTCAATCGGTTCCGCGTCGCGCGCTACGCTATGGCCAAGGCTGCGAGAAGGTTGCATAAGGCAATCAATTGAGTCCTGACCCGTAGGGAGACACGATCATGGTCACGCAGTACAAGAACCTCATCAACGGCGAACTGGTTGAAACCGGCCAATGGATGGATGTCGTCAATCCCGCGAATGAAGAGGTGATCGGCCAGGTCCCGGCCTGCGGGGCGGGCGATCTTGACCGTGCGGTTGAAGCTGCGCGCGCTGCCTTCAAGACTTGGAAGAAGACCCCGATTGAGACGCGCCGCGCAGCATTGCAGGCGATGGCCAAGATCATCCAGGACAATCACGACGAACTCTACCGCCTGCTGACCAGCGAGCAAGGCAAGCCGCACGAGCAGGCGCGCGGCGAAATCCTCGGCTCCGCCTATATGACGGCGACGCAGGCGACGCTCGAGCTGGAGGACGTGATCAACGAGGACAGCGAACAGCGGCTCAGCCGTACGCGCCGCGTGCCGGTGGGCGTGGTCGGCGGGATCGTGCCGTGGAACTTCCCGGTCCTGATGGCGGTGCAGAAGATCGTGCCTGCCGTGCTTTCGGGCTGCACCATTATCCTGAAGCCCTCGCCGTTCACGCCGCTTACCACTCTGCGGTTGGCCGAACTGATCAAGGACGTGTTCCCTGCAGGCGTGGTCAACATCATTACCGGCGAGGATTCGCTCGGGCCCCTGATGACGAGCCACCCCGGTATCGCCAAGATTACCTTCACCGGTTCGACCGCGACGGGTAAAAGGATCATGGAGGGCGCTTCGAAGGATCTCAAGCGCCTCACGCTCGAGCTGGGCGGGAACGACGCTTCGATCGTGCTGCCCGATGCCGATCCCCAGAAGGTCGCCCAGCAGCTGTTCTGGTCAAGCTTCACCAATGCCGGGCAGGTCTGCATCGCGGCCAAGCGCATCTATATCCACGAGGATATCTATGACGATCTGGCCGCTGCGATCGTCGATTACGCCAGGACGGTGAAGGTCGGCGATGGGGCGCAGCAGGGCACGGGCGTCGGCCCGATCCAGAACCGCAAGCAGTACGAGCGCGTGCTCGAACTGATCGCTGACGCCAAGGACCATGGCTACAAGTTCCTGCTGGGCGGTGACGCGGACCCCACGGGCACCGGCTATTATGTTCCGATCACCATTCTCGACAATCCGCCCGAAGACGCGCGGATCGTGGCCGAGGAACAGTTCGGCCCGGTCATGCCGCTGATGAAGTTCTCGAGCGAGGAAGAGGTGATCGCGCGCGCCAACAATTCGGATTATGGCCTGGCCGGCGCTGTGTGGACCGCCAATCCTGAGAAGGGTGTGGAGATCGCCGAACAGCTTGAAACCGGCACGGTGTGGATCAACGAATTCATGCACGTTTCTCCCTTTGCGCCGTTCGGCGGGCACAAGCAGTCGGGCTTTGGCGCCGAATATGGCAAGGAAGGCCTCAAGGAATTCACCTATTCGCAGGTGATCACCGTCAAGAAGGATGCTGTCGCGGCGTGATAGCGGTTGGCGTAGGGCTTGGGTGAGCGCGGCGGACCCGAAGGCGATCGAGCGGGGACTTGCCCGCGCGCTGGCGCGGGTGGGGTTGGGCGGCCCTGAGGGGCTACACCGCCTCACCGGCGGGGCAACGATGGAAAGCTGGCGCTTCGAGGCGGGAGGCAAGGCATTTGTGCTGCGCCGCGCGCCCAGCCTCGCCTTCATGGACGCAAGGCCGTTTGGCCATGATACCGAGGCGGCGCTGATCCTCGCAGCGCATGGTGCAGCTGTGGCCGCGCCCGAAGTCATCACCGTGCTCGCGCCTGAAGACGGCATCGGCAGCGGCTTCGTGATGCGCGCGCTGCCTGGCACGGCTGATCCGCGTGCGATCCTGGCGATGGCCGATCCCGCGACGATCCTGCGCGAGGCGGCGCGCAATCTCGCCCGAATTCACGCGCTGCCCCGCAGCGAGCTACCCGCCGACGTTCCGGTGATGGACTATCGCGCGGCGATTGCCGATCTACACCAGCAATTCGAGGAGGCGGGCGGAGATCGTCCGATCATTGCGGCGGGCCTCAAATGGATAGCGGACCATTGCCCGGACGCGTGCGAGCCTGTGCTGAACCACGGCGATTTTCGAATGGGCAATATCCTCGCCGAGAATGGCCGGCTTACCGGCGTGCTCGACTGGGAGCTGGCCCATTTCGGCGACCCGCACGAGGATCTCGCCTTCGGTTGCATGGCGGTGTGGCGCTTTGCCCGCTATGACAGGCCAGCGCTGGGGCTGGGTTCGCTGGAGGACTACTTCGCCGCTTACGAAGCCGAGAGCGGCCACGCGGTCGATCCGGCGCGTTGGCGCTATTGGCTGGTGCACCGTACCGTGTGGTGGGCACTCGGCTGCCTCAGGAACGCGCGCTTCTGGCGCAGCGGCGAGGACCGCATGCTCGAACGCGTGGTGATCTCGCGCCGCACCAGCGAGCAGGAACTCGACCTGCTGATGCTGCTTGAGGAGGAAGTGCCGGAGGCAGAGCGGGTCCGGTCTCTGCCGCCGCCAAACCCGCCACAGGTGATGTTGGGCGAGGCCGGCAACGCAGAGATCGCCACCGCCGTTTCCGAATGGCTGGAAACGCTCAAAGGCAAGGTCGAGGGGCATGACCGCTTCCAGCTTGCGGTGGCGCGCAATGCGCTGGGCATGATTGCGCGCGCCGATGCGACCGGCGCGAGGTCGCAGAACCGCGAACTGGCGCAGGCGCTTCTCAGCGGCGAGCGAAGCCTTGGCGAGCCCGGCCTGCTGGCGCAGTTGCGGCGCGGCGCGCTCGACAAACTTGCCGCCGATGTTCCCAAATATCCTGCCCTCGACGTAGCGAAGGCCAAATGGGAGAATGCATGATGGACTTTGCCATCCCCGCCGACTTGCAGGTCTATCTTGCTGAGCTTGACGCCTTCATCGCGGCCGAAATCCGCCCGCTTGAACTTCAGGACGACAATATCCGCTTTTTCGACCATCGGCGCGAACATGCGCGCACCGATTGGGAACGCGGCGGCTTGCCTCGCGAGGAGTGGGAGGCATTGCTGCGCGAGGTGACCCGCCGCGCAGATGCGGCCGGGCACTGGCGCTTTTCTGCGCCGGCGAAATATGGCGGCAAGGATGGTTCCAACCTGTGGATGGCGGTGATCCGCGAACACTTTGCGCGGGCCGGCCTGGGCCTTCACAATGATCTCCAGAACGAACATTCGATCGTCGGCAATTTCCCCTTCGTTGCCATGTTCGAGACTTTCGGCACCAAGGAGCAGAAACAGGAGTTCATTCTGGGCGGATTCGCCAGAGAGCCGGAGCTCAGACGCCGCGTCGCCTTTGGCCTGACCGAGCCTGACCATGGCAGCGACGCCACGCATATGGAAACGCGCGCCGTGCGCGAAGTGCGCGATAGCATCGCGGGCTGGCGCATCGATGGCGAGAAGATGTGGATCACCGGCATGCATCATGCCACGCATTGCGCGGTATTCGCACGCACCAGCGGCAAGGCTGGCGACGCGCGCGGCATCACCTGCCTGCTGGTTCCCAACCCCACCCCCGGCCTTGAGATCGAGGAGTGGATGTGGACCTTCAACATGCCCACCGACCATCCGCGCCTGTCGCTCACCAATGTCTTTGTTCCCGACAGCGCGCTGCTGGGCGAGGAAGGGCGCGGGCTCGCACTGGCGCAGAGCTTCGTCCACCAGAACCGTATCCGCCAGGCGGCATCGTCGCTCGGCGCGGCCCAATATTGCGTGGAAGAGAGCGTCAAATATGCGCGCGAGCGCAAGCCCTTTGGCGAGGAGTTGGCGAAGAACCAGGCGATCCAGTTCCCGCTGGTCGAGCTCGCCACGCAGTGCGAAATGCTGCGCCTGCTGATCTACAAGACCGCGTGGGAGATGGACAACATGCCGCATGAAGAGATCGAGCGGTCGATCTCCGACAAGGTTTCAATGTGCAATTACTGGGCCAACCGGCTGGTGTGCGAGGCGGCCGACCGGGCGATGCAGGTTCACGGCGGGATCGGCTATTCGCGGCACAAGCCGTTCGAGCACATCTATCGCCACCATCGCCGCTATCGCATCACCGAAGGTGCGGAGGAAATCCAGATGCGCAAGGTGGCGGCCTGGCTGTTCGGCTATCTCGGCCCGAAAAAGGGTACATCGGGCTAGATTTTGAGAGAGGTGTGCAGAATCGCAACCCCCGGTTAGGCCGCGTCACTTGAGGGTAGGTCCCAGAAGTGACGCGGCCCGGTCGGCGAAAAGGGGTTAGGGGATTTCGCCGACCATGCCCGGCAGCTTGCGCTATCGGGCGGGGAATCAGCCCGGCACTCAGGCGCCGGGCAACCAAGCGCGACCCGCGAAGGCGGGATCAAGCTCGGTATGGAAGATGTGGTTCGAATAGTTCGAGATCACCTTGGCGCTGATGGCCAGGATGATGCCGAGAATATGCGTCTCGGTATATCCCGCATCGAGGAAGGCCTGCGCCTCGGCAGGCGTTGGTTTGCCGCGGCTCTCAGTCATCACATGCGCAAAGGCGCGCAGCGCCTCGAGCTTGGCGTCGGCAATCGGCCTGCCGTCACGGATGGCATCGGTAACCTCGGTTGGCACTTTGGTCATCATGTCGGCGACAAAGCTGTGCGCTGCCATGCAGTAATGGCAGCCGTTGAAGCGGCTGATCGCCAGGAACACCACTTCCTGTTCGACCGGGGTGAACCCAGCCTCGGCCCGGAACTTGCGATAGGCGTTGCTGTAGCTGTCGAGCAGCGCGGGCAGATTGGACATGGCGGCATACATGTTGGGGACCATGCCCGTGCTCGCCTGCGCCGCCTTGAGCGGCTCACTCACGGCCGGGTCGGAATCTTCGGTGGTTCGTAGCGGCAGACTGGTCTTGAATATAGCGGACATATGGGTCTCTCTTGGTCTGTGGAGCAGCCAATTTGCGGAATGATCGTTCCATAATTGGCCAAAAAATCGGGTGGTTCAGGTCAGCGAATTGAGCACTCCATCGCGAACGCCGCCCAGATAGTCTTCATCGGGGCGGCTCCTGATCATTACCAGCAGGCCGAGCATTGCGGCGAGCGCGTGGTGCGCAGCCTGCCCGGCATCGAGCGCGGGGTTGAATTCGCCCGATTGCTGACCCTTGCGGATCATGGCGAGGAAGAACGCTTCGATCTCGTCCTGCGCGGCATTGACCATTTCGGCGATTTCGCTGTCATGCGCGGCCAGTTCGAGCGCCGAATTGACTATGAAGCAGCCCCAATTGCCCTGCGGTTCGCGCGCTTGCCCGATGAACTTGTCGAACAGGCCGGCGATCGCCTGCACCGAAGTGGCGGCTTGCGCCAGATCGGCCAGCAAGCGGCGGCGGACATCGCCGTCATATTTCCGCAGGGCCGACATGAACAGTTCGCGCTTGTCACCATAGGTCGCATAAAGGCTGGCCCGATTGACGCCGGTGGCATCGACCAGATCCTGCATCGAGGTCGCCTCGAACCCATGCGACCAGAAGGTCTGCATGGCGCAGGTCAGCGCCTCATCAACATCAAATTGCTTTTCCCACGGCATCGGCGGGCTTCTAGATTGTCTGGAACGATCAGTAAAGACCTTTTCGGACCGACAAATGCAGTCGCTCACCGCTTGCGCACGAACTCCGCGCGCAGCACCAGCCCCTTGATGCCGGGATATCGGCAGTCGATCTCCTGCGCGTCGCCGGTCAGGCGGATCGAGGGGATGAGCGTGCCGCGCTTGAGCGTCTGCCCCGCGCCCTTGACCTCAAGGTCCTTGATCAACGTCACCTGATCGCCATCGGCCAGCACGTTGCCCACCGCATCGCGCACTTCCACCGCACCTTCGGCAGCCTGTTTCGCTGCGAGTTCACCGGCGGGCATCCATTCGCCGCTTTCCTCGTCATAGACATAGTCCTCATCATCGCCCGTCATGGCAGCACTTCCTTTCGCCAGACCCCATGGCAGTTTCGCGTCGGCGTGGCCAGTACGCGGTGTGCAAGTGGGCGAGGGGTAATGGCATTTATCGACCCAATTCTGTATCATTGCTGCCAGGCCGCAACCGACAGGAAGGACATGCGATGATCCAGGGCTTCCGCTTACCGGCCCTTGTGCTTTGCAGCGCGATGACGCTGGCGCTTGGTGCCTGCGGCAGCGGCACGGGCGATCCGAAGCCGGACCCCAAGCCGGGAGATGTTGCCGTGTTTGACGGCATTGCCGAAGGCGAGGCGATCACCGCGCTCGGCAACGAACCGTTCTGGAGCGCGCGCATCGAAGGCGCGCAGCTGACCTATTCCACGCCCGACAATATCGAGGGAACGGCAATCGCCGTCACCCGCTTTGCCGGAAATGGCGGCTTGGGCTTTTCGGGCACGCTTGGTGGCGCGCCGCTGCAACTGGCGATAACTCCTGGCAAATGCAGTGACGGGATGAGCGATCGCACCTATCCTTTCACCGCAACACTTGCGATAAGCGACACGGTAATGCGTGGCTGTGCCCATACCGATGGCCAGCCTTTTTCGGGTGAGGAGAACCCATGATGCATAGACATGGCAAGGTGTCGCCGATGTGGCGCGGCTTCTTCTGGGCGGCGTGCCTGTTCAACCTGCTGATCGGGATTGGTGCGATGCTCTCGCCCGAGGCGAGCGTGGATGCGCGCATCGTTGGTGTGCTGGTTCTCGGCTTCGGTGTGGTTTACCTGCAGGTCGCGCGCGATCCCATGCGGTTTGCGCCGGTGCTGTGGGCGGGCGTGCTGGGCAAGCTGGGCGTGGTCGGGCTGCTTGGGCCAGCAGCTCTAGGTGAGGATGGCAGCGCGGTCGTCGCCGCGATCCTGGCGGGCGATCTGCTGTTTGCGCTGGGCTTCCTCGCCTTCCTGTTCACCGCCGGAGAGTCTGCCCGGAACTGAGGGTTGGCGCGCGAGCAGTGCGACACATGCGACACTTGCGACACTGTCCAGGATCAGAAAACTGGCTGGCCATCCAGATGGTGCAGGCGCTCAATTCCCCCCGTTCGCCCTGAGCCTGTCGAAGGGTAGGGGAGGGGATGGCGGCAGTGGACCGGACAAATGAAAGAGCCGAATCGCTGCATAGCGGATTGATTGCTTGTAGGAAAATGCTGGGCGAAATGGGGCATAAAGAAATTCAGACCTAGCCCAGTCCCCCTATGCCACCGCATCTGCGAGCGTCTCGAACCCGGCGGCGAAATCGCGCTTGAAATCCTGCACCACCTGCCCTGCCGAAGTCACCTCGCGCACCAGCCCAACGCCCTGGCCCACCCAATAGGTCGATAGCTCGCGCGCCCGGGGGTTGCCGTTCACCGCCGCCCGGTCGATCGCGCGCAGCACCGGCTCGCTGAGCAGCATCATCAGCGGCATCGGCAGCGCGGGCAACGCCGCCTCTTCCCACATCGCATGCCAGCCGCTCCTCAACTGACGGCTGTATTTGCCGGTCCGGTGCCTGGAGCGGATGGTGTCGCGGCTCGATGCGGCGATCATCTTGTCGCGGAACACCTCGTGCGTTTCGGACTCGGTTGTGGCGAGCCACACGCTGCCGCACCAGGCCCCCGCTGCACCCATCGCCATCATCCCCGCCATCTGCCTGCCGTTCATGATTCCGCCCGCCGCCAGCACCGGGATATCCGCGCCCGCATCCTCGATCGCCTCGATCACCTCGGGCACCAGCACAATGGTCGAAACCTCGCCGCAATGGCCGCCGCCCTCGCCGCCCTGTGCGACGATCACGTCAACCCCGGCCTCGATCTGCTTCAACGCATGTTCCTTGGCACCGACGAGCGCAGCCACGGGCACGCCGTGGCGCTTGCCTGCTGCGATCATTGCGGGCGGGGCGGTGCCCAGCGCGTTGGCGATGAGGCGCACGGGGTGGTTGAAGCTGACCTCGAGCAGCTCATGCCCGAGTGAGGTGTTGGGTCGCTGCGACCCGCCGGGCGGCGAGCCCAGATCCTCTGCGATGCCGCATTCGGCGAGGATCGCGCGGGTGAAATCGCGATAGGACTGCGGGATGGCGGCGAGGATTTCGTCAACGCTCACCCCCGTATCGACCGCCTGCACCTCAGGGATCAGCACATCGACGCCGTAAGGCCTGCCATCGATATGATCGTCGATCCAGGCCAGCTCGACCTCAAGCTGCTGCGGGGTGTAGCTGACCGCGCCGAGCACGCCGAAGCCGCCTGCCCGGCTTACTGCGGCGACCACGTCGCGGCAGTGCGAAAACGCGAATAGCGGGAATTCGCATCCCACCATCTCAGTCATGCGAAAGGGCATTGCGCGATCCTCCAGATGTGCG
>Ga0155642_1048_pt1 | contig 12323 bp, 8 predicted proteins | sample RifCSPhighO2_12_FD_107299 | JGI IMG/M metagenome (GOLD analysis project Ga0155642, IMG submission 107299) | Erythrobacter sp. RIFCSPHIGHO2_12_FULL_63_10 | reverse complement strand
ATCACCAGTTGCAGCAGGTGATAGACAAGCAGCGGCGCGATCACAAAACCGGCTATTTCGGGCGCGAACAGGATCGCGGCGAGCGGCGCACCGATTGCGACGCTCTTTTGCGCACCGGCAAAAAGGAATGCAATCCGGTCCTCGCGCGGAAACGAGAGTGCGCCGCTGAGCACCCACGCACCAAGCTTGGCAAGCAGCAGGAATGCCAGGACCAGCAAACCCAGCAGCAGCCAGTCATCCAGCGTGAACATTCTCGCCAGCCCTTGCTCGACCGCTCCAGAAAAGGCGACATAGACGGCGATCCCAATCACGATCCGGTCAAGCCAGACGATTTTGTCCTTCCTTTCCATGATCCAGCCACGGGTCCAGTTCTGCGCGGCCTGGCCAATCATGAAGGGCAGAACCAGGATCAGGGCAATCCGCAAGATTGCATCGTTCCCCAACTCGGCCAGTGCACCGCCGCCGAGCAGCGCGAACAGTGGTGCGGTGACGAACACGCCCGTGATGTTGATCAAGGCCGCACCTACCACTGCCAGTGCGATATTCCCGCCAGCGAGCGTAGTGTATGAGGTGGCCGACTGGATCGTCGAAGGCAGCACTCCCAAATAGAGGAAACCCAGAGCTACCAGCGGCGGCAGGTGCATTGCCGCAAGCCAGGAAAACCCCAACCCCAGCATCGCCATGGCTCCGAAGACCCAGACGAGGAGCGGCAGGAAATAACGCCAGCTGGCAAAAGCGCGCAGGATATCGCCGCGAGCAACCCGCATGCCGTTGACCAGAAACAGGGTGAAGATCGCAATGCTAGCAATATCCTGCGCAACCGGCCTCGCCCCACCGCCAACGGGAAGGATGAACCCCGCCAGCGTCGCCAGCATCAGTACCGCGATCATCGGATCGTTGAGGAGCGAAAGGCGTTTTCTCAAGGCCTGCGTCAGCCCTGCAGTTCATACTGCTTGAGCAAGTCGTAGAGCGTCGGCCTGCTGATCCCCAGCAACTTGGCCGTATTCGAGATATTGCCCTCGCTGCGCGCGAGCGCACGGCGAATGACCCGACGATCGGCCTCCTCGCGCGCGGTTTTGAGGTTGAGCGCATCGGCCTGCTCGCCCTCGCCCGCGCCCAGGTCAAGGTCGTCCACACCCACCAATTTGCCTTCGGCCATGATGACCGCACGCTTCACACGGTTTTCCAGCTCGCGCACATTGCCCGGCCAGCTCCAGGCATCGATTGCGCTGAGTGCATCGGGGGCAAAGCCCTTCACTTGCGGGTTCATCTCGGCGCAAAAGCGCTTGAGAAAGGCCTTGGCCAGCAAAGTCGCATCGCCCGGCCTTTCGGCCAGCGAAGGAATGCGGATGACGATTTCCGCCAGGCGATAGAACAGGTCCTCGCGGAATTTTCCGTCACCGATCATCGATTCGAGGTCTTGATGTGTCGCGCATACGATCCGCGTGTTGACCGCGATCACGCTGCGCCCGCCCACCCGCTCGATAGTGCGTTCCTGAAGGAAGCGCAGCAGCTTGACTTGCAATGGCAGCGGAATGTCGCCCACTTCATCGAGGAACAGCGTACCCCCATCGGCGCTTTCGATCTTGCCCTCGGTGGTCTTGACTGCGCCGGTGAACGCGCCCTTCTCGTGACCGAACAATTCGCTTTCGAGAAGGTTTTCGGGGATCGCGGCGCAGTTGATGGCGATAAAGGGTCCTTTGCGCCGGTCGCTGGCATCGTGAAGCCCGCGCGCAAGCAATTCCTTGCCTGTGCCGCTCGCCCCCAGCAATATGACCGAGGCATTGGTGTTGGCGACACGTTCGATCGTGCGAGCGACCTTGATCATCTCGGGCGCGGCAGTAATCAGCCCGCCCAGCACGGTCTTGTCCTCGCTCACCCTTTCGGCCAGGCGGCGGTTCTCCTGCTCGATCTCATGCAGGTTGAAGGCGCGGCGCACGATCAATCCCAGCGCCTCAATATCGACCGGCTTCTGGTAGAAATCATAGGCGCCGCTCTCGATCGCCTGCAACGCGCTTTCGCGCGCGCCATGGCCCGAAGCGACGATCACCTTGGTATCGGGCTTCAACGCCATGATCGCATCGAGCACGGCAAAGCCTTCGCTGGTGCCGTCCGGATCGGGCGGCAGGCCAAGATCGAGCGTGACCACCGCCGGTTCGTGCGCGCGCAGCGCTGCGATGGCGCTTTCCCGGTCGGTCGCCGGGATGACTTCGAAATCGTCATAGGCCCATTTCAGCTGAGCCTGGAGGCCTTCGTCGTCTTCGACCACCAGCAGAATGGGCTTTTTCTCGGTCATTTCGATACCTCGGTTTGATTTGCGTTGCCGGTATCGGCAATGGCCAGTGCGGCGGTCAACGGAAGGAATGCGGAAAAGCGCGTGCCCAGCCCCTCGCGCGAATCCACCTCCAGCCGACCGCCCATAGCGCGGATCAGCTCGCGCGCCTCGAACGCACCAATGCCGAAACCGGTAGTTTTGGATGAGACAAAGGGCTTGAACAGGCCGTTGCGGACGAAGCCCGGCGCCATGCCAGCACCGTGATCGATGATGTCGATCCTTCCGCAAACCCCGTCCCTGGCAACCGAAATATGCACTGCGACATTGTCGGCGCTGGCGTCGATCGCGTTCTGGAGGATATGCGACAGCGACTGATCGAGCGCTTCAGCATTGGCGCTAACCTCGCAAGCCTCGGCGCTGGTTACAGCAACCGGGTGCAGCCCGCGAAAGCGCGCTTCGAGCCCGCTGGCAACGTCTTTGAGGTCAATCGGCTGCAATTGCGCCACCTGTCCCGTGCCATAGCGCCCCAGCCGCGCGAGCAGCGTGTTGAGTTTGTCAGCGCTGTTGCGCAGCGTCACCAGCATGTCAGCGCGGAATTCGGGATTGTCGGCATGCTTTTCGGCATTGCGGGCGAGCAGCGAAAGCTGGCTGGCCAGGTTCTTGACGTCATGGATCACGAACGCGATGCGGCGGCTGAATTCGTCAAACCGGCTCGCCTCCATCAATGTGCGCTGCACCGCTTGTTCGGCGAGATAGCTCGCCAGCTGCTGCCCCACCACGCGCAGCAGATCAAGGTCTTCCCAGTCCAGCCGCCTGCCGATCTTGGGCCGCGCCAGCACCACAGCGCCGACCAGCCGGTCAAAATGGAGCAGCGGAACCAGTGCCCAACCATCTTCCAGCTCCGTCAGCCATTGCGGGACATGCGCCTCGCCGCCCAGATGGCTTTCGTCCGCTCTTATCTGGTCGAGGTCGAGAATCCGCCCTTGTTGCTCAAGGTAACCCGCCAGCGCATAAGTCCCGGCCACGGTCGGCACATCGGCCGACGGCCATTGCCAGCGTGCCACAAGCGAAAGATTGGCTTCCTCGTCAGGGGCAAGCAGCAGCCCACCCGGGCTGTCGGTGATGTCGGTCATGGCCTTGATCAGCCGTTCATGAAGGCTGTTCTGCTGCGATCCGCGCTGGCCGATGGTCCGCGTGAAGCGCAGCCATTCCTCGCGATAATCATAGCGATGCTGGAAGAGGTGTTTTGTCACCTTGTGCTTGAGCCAGTCGCGCAGCCGAGGTGATGGCAGCCAGATGATCGCACCGACGCTGGCCAGCATGAAAAAGCTGACCTGGGTCAGCCGCGCCAAATCGCCGCCCACAATCGTGAGCGACTGGGTAATCACCACCATAAGCAGCAGATAGGCACCGATCACCAGAAGCGAGAGGCTGCGGAAAGTCACCGCTCGCGACGGGCTGAACTGCAATCCGGCGGATTCTGCGGTGCTTCCCACCGCCAACGACAGGGCAAGCCCTATCGCCAGAAAGCCGCGCAATGCCCACAGGAGATCGGGAACAAAACCGCCCAGATAGGCAATGGTATAGATATTGAGCTCGTAACCCCAGACCACCGCCAGCGCTGTCGAACTCCAGCGCAGCAACACCCTCGAATTGGCGGTGGCTCCGACATAGAGATTATGCAACAGCACCAGTGCGCCAATGGCCGCCATCATGCGCAACATGGCCGAAATTTCGAAAGTCAGCGCGGTCAGCACCGGGGTTCGGGCGTATTCGATCTGCACCAGCAGCAATGGCAATTGCAGCAGTTCGACAAACGCCAGCGCGATTATTACCGGCCTGACCGAACCCATGCTTTCATCGCGGCCGTCATTGGCGAAGAGGCGGAAGATCAGCAGGATCCATGAGATATTTCGCCCGATTTCGGCATAGCGGACTGATGTGTCAGCCGGATCGAAGACTGCCGAGACCACGCACCATATGCCGGTGAAAGCAATCGCCAACAAGGCTGCAAGTCGGTCGGACCGGTCCTTGTCGCCATTGCTGAATACCCAGAATGCGGCGACGGTGCAGGCAATAGCGCCGGCAAAGCTGCCGAAGGGGCCAAGCCCGGTCAGGAAGGACAAGCCCGGAGCCATTTACCCGGTCGCCCTGCCCGCATCATGCGGCAAAAGCCAAGGCGTGGTGTTGAGGCCAGAGGTGAATTGCAGTTCTGTCATCCGTCCCATCTCGCAAGCCCTGCGAAGCAAGCACTCTATAGCCGATAGAAATGAAATGTCGGTAAATTTTACACTAACGCAACTCTTCGCTGATTTACAGTCATTTTCTGAATGGCAATGTGCAAAGCTGCGCCTACAGTTTCAGCTAGCGCCTCCCAACGGCTTGAAATCGAACGGACTGAGTCCGCGCGTGATCCGGTCGACCTGCAAGCGCGCACCTCGCGGCGGGAGCGATCGCTGGCGGCAGCCCTGGCGGAAGCAGCGCGCACAGCCGATCCCGATTTCCTGCGCATCGCCCTCGGCCAGCGAAAGCCCGCGCGCTGCGACCAGTTCACCGGCCAACCGCGCCTCCACCCCCAGCACAACGACAAAGCTGGCGTCCCCGCTGGACCCGGCAGCAGCGACGGTTTGCGCCATCGTCAGCCAATGCCTGGGTCCGGCGTCCACGCCATCGACGCTGATCGTCTGGACGCACAGGTCGCCGCGCCGTTCGAACGCCCGGTGCGCGATCCACAGCGGGCAGCTGGCGTCGCTTTCGAGCAAGGTAGCGCTGCTGGCACCCGAAAAGCGCTTGGAAAACTGCCCGGCCCGGTCGATCCGGGCCATGAAGAAAGGCAGCCCGCGCTGGCCCACCCGCTGCATGGTGGTGAGCCTGTGCGCAACCTGCTCGAAACTGGCACCGAACCGGCGCTGAAGCACGGCAAGATCATATCCGGTCTGCTCGCAGGCGCGAAGAAACCGGCTATAGGGCATCAGCAACGCTGCGGCGAAGTAGCCCGTCAGGTGGCGTTCGAACAACTGCCTGGCACCGGGATCGGCAAGCTGTGCGCCCGCGACCAGCTGGTCCACCGCCTCGCGCTGTTCAAGCTGGGCAATCTGAAGTGCGATCTGGAAATTGCGCGAAGAGCGGCTGAGCATTTCAGAAAGCTGCAACTGGCGCGCGTGCAGATCGAGTCTGCGAATCGCGCCGGGCATGACATCGGTGGGAAGGATTCGCACCGACAGCTGGTGCTTGTCACGTAAACGCTCGGTCAGCGCGGCGCCCAAGTCGCTGCGCGACAGCCGCAGTTCGTCAGCCAGTTCCTCCGCCGCATGATCGAGATCGGCAAAATGGTTGCGCCAACGCTCGATCTCGCGGCGCGAGGCGACCAGCGCGTCGTCACCCTTCATCTGATCTGGGTCGGCGCGATCATAGAGCCGGGCGAACGCAGCGGCGGCCTGCGGTGCGGCGGCGAGGAATTCGCTGACCTCGTCACGGTCGATGCCAAGATCGGCAAAACGTTCGTCCGCCAGCCTGCGCGCAAGACCATCGACCCCGCCGATCGCCTCGTCCCGGCGCAGCACACGCGGATCGAAGTCGAACCGCTCGATCACCTGAACCAGCACCCGAGCCGAAAGGGGCCGCTGATTGCGCTCGATCAGGTTGAGATAGCTGGGCGAAATGCCCAGCGCCGCAGCCATCGCGGCCTGGGTCATACCTTCGCGCTTGCGCAGGCGGCGCAGCGATGGCCCGGCGAAGATGGCGGCATCGGTCATTTGTAACTATCTTTACATTGTGACACGTCCATATCCCGCATTCCGCGCAGAAAGACAACAAAGTTTGTAACTTTTTCTGTTTTTCTGGTGGTGGAGCAGGCATTCTCTGGTGCAAGGCAAAGCATTCGCCAGCAGGAGACTCAACGTGACCTACCAGACCAGCATCGCCAACATGCGCCGGACGATTGACGCGCAGGGTGCGCAATGGAACGCGATCGATTCTGAAAGCGTCGCAAGGATGCAGCTCCAGAACCGTTTTCTCACGGGGCTGGATATCGCCCGCTACACCGCCGGAATCATGCGCGCCGACATGGCCGCCTATGACGCCGATCCGGCCAATTACACGCAGTCGCTCGGCTGCTGGCACGGCTTCATCGCGCAGCAGAAGATGATCGCGATCAAGAAGCATTTCGGTTCGACCAAGCAGCGCTACCTCTATCTTTCGGGCTGGATGATCGCCGCGCTGCGCAGCGAGTTCGGCCCGCTGCCCGACCAGTCGATGCACGAAAAGACCAGCGTTCCCGCGTTGATCGAGGAGATCTACACCTTCTTGCGGCAGGCCGATGCCCGCGAACTGGGCATGCTGTTTCGCGACCTCGATGCCGCGCGCGCTCGCGGCGATGCGGTGGAAGCCAGGCGGATCGAGCACGCGATCGACAGTCACGAAACGCACGTGGTCCCGATCATCGCCGATATCGACGCCGGCTTCGGCAATGCCGAGGCGACCTATCTGCTCGCCAGGAAGATGATCGAGGCGGGTGCCTGCGCGATCCAGATCGAGAACCAGGTTTCGGACGAGAAGCAGTGCGGCCATCAGGACGGCAAGGTCACCGTCCCGCACGAGGACTTCCTCCAGAAGATCCGTGCGATCCGCCACGCCTTCCTCGAGCTCGGCGTGGACGACGGGATCATCGTTGCCCGCACCGACAGCCTTGGCGCGGGCCTGACCAAGCAGATCGCCTTCACGAAGGAGCCGGGCGATCTGGGCGACCAGTACAACGCCTTCCTCGATTGCGACGAGGTTGACCCGGCCCAGATCACCAACGGCCAGGTCTTCATCAGCCGCGACGGCAAGCTGATGGCCCCGCGCCGCCTGCCCTCCAACCTCTACCAGTTCCGCCCCGGTACCGGCGAGGATCGCTGCGTGCTCGACTGCGTGACAGTGCTGCAGAACGGTGCCGACCTGCTGTGGATCGAGACCGAGAAGCCGCATATCGAGCAGATCGCCGGCATGGTTGACCGCATCCGCGCGGTCGTCCCCAATGCCAAGCTGGTTTACAACAACTCGCCCAGCTTCAACTGGACGTTGAGCTTCCGCCAGCAGATCTTTGACGCCTGGGCGGCGCAAGGCCGTGACTTGTCGGCCTATGACCGGACGCGGTTGATGAGCGCCGACTATGACGCGTCCGAGCTTGCGATCGAAGCCGACGAGAAGATCCGCACCTTCCAGGCCGAAGCTGCGAAGCGCGCAGGCATCTTCCACCACCTGATCACGCTGCCGACCTATCACACGGCGGCGCTCAGCACCGACAATCTCGCGCGCGAGTACTTCGGCGAGCAGGCGATGCTGGGCTACGTCAAGAATGTGCAGCGCCAGGAAATCCGGCAGGGCATTGCCTGCGTCAAGCACCAGAACATGGCAGGGTCCGACATTGGCGACGACCACAAGGAGTATTTCGCCGGTGAGGCCGCACTCAAGGCCAGCGGCAAGGACAACACGATGAACCAGTTCGAGGCGGCTTGATCCGCCTCAGATCGGGAGACACACGATGACGGACACAGAAACCACAGCACGCGAGCCGGGCCGGGCGCGGGCGCTGCTCTCGACCGCCGACTTCAAGCTGCTGCGCCGCGCGCTCGAAAGCCATGCCAAGCTGACCGACGATCGCGACGAGCTGGCGAAGATCAATGCCCTGCATCACCGGCTGGGTACCTACAACTAGCAGCTACTGCCTACGATCTCCTGGGGAGGAGAGTGCGGCCGTCGGAACGCCCCCAAGTTCCGGCGGCCGTCATTTCCCCGACAAGTTCCAGATCAGCCGCCCTTGCGCGCCATCAGTTCCAGAGTCGCACTGGCCAGCGCTTCGGCCCCGGTGGCGATTACCTTTTCGGCATCGGGCGCCCAGAACGGTGAATGGAGCGAAGGCAGCATAACGCCTTCTGCTTCCGCCCGCTCGAATTCGCCATGCCTGACGCCGCCGACCCAGAAGATCAGCGACTGCACATCATCGGGCGCGGCTCGTTTGAACTGGCCGAAGTCCTCGCCCCCCATCACCGATGGCACCTGTTTGACATTCTCGCCGCCAAAGCGTTCGCGAAATCCGGCCATGACCGCTTCGGTGAAATCGGGGTCATTGAAGGTCGATGGGGTATAGGGCAGTTCGATTTCGACGGTCGGCAGCTTGTCATCGGGCATGCCCGCCGCAATCGCCTCGCCGCGAGCGATCCGCGCGATCCCGTCAAGCAGGAGCTTGCGCGAGGCATCCGAATAGGACCGCACCGTGATCTGTAGCTTCGCCTCGTCCGAGATGATGTTGTGCTTGGCCCCGGCGTGGAAGCTGCCAACGGTCACCACCGCCGGGTCGAGCGGCGAGCTTTCGCGGCTGACCAGCGTTTGCAGCTTCATCACGATCGCACTCGCCAGCACGATCGGGTCCTTGGTGGTGTGCGGATAGGCCCCGTGCCCGCCCACGCCGGGAATGGTGAGATTTACGCTGTCGACATTGGCCAAGGCATAGCCAGGCGAAAACCCGATCATCCCGGCAGGGAATTGTGCCGCATCGTGGAACGCCATCGCATAATCGGGCTTGGGGAACCGCGTATAGAGCCCGTCCTCGATCATGGCGATCGCGCCCAGCCCCACTTCCTCGGCCGGTTGCAGGATCATCACCAGCGTACCCTGCCATTGATCCTTGCGCTCTGCCAGCAGCTGCGCAGCGCCGATCCACCCGGCCATATGCGTATCGTGGCCGCAGGCGTGCATGATCCCCGTTTCGACGCCAGAAGCCGGGATGCCGACCTTGGTCGAGGCAAAGGGCAAGCCGGTCTGCTCAACCACCGGTAGCGCGTCCATATCGGCGCGCAGCAACACGGTGGGGCCATCGCCATTGCGCATCACCGCCACCACGCCGGTCTGGCCAACGCCTTCGGTCACCTCGAAACCCAGCGTGCGCATGCGCGCGGCCAGCAGCGCGGCGGTGCGGTGTTCCTGAAAGCTCAGTTCGGGATTGGCATGCAGATCGCGGTAGAGCTCCATCAGCTCGGGCATGTCTGCGCTCAAATCGGCGCGCAGATCGTTCGCCTGCGCCGTGCCCGCCAAAGCCAGACTCGCAATGCCCGCCAGAATTGCCGATTTTCTCATGTACTTGCCCCTCCTCCTAGACCTGCTGCCCCGGAGAGGTGCGACACTTGCGACACTGTCCAAGGAACCAAAAACCTCTTCCCCAATAAGCCGTCAATCCGCTCGTTGTGCCACGGTCCAGCGCTGTAGGAAAGTGGGCCTACATGCCATAGGTTATCGCCAGCAGCAGCGATAGCGTGCTTGCCATCAACAGCACCAGCGGGACACCGGTGCGGATATAGTCGGCAAATACGTAGTCCCCCTCAGCCATGATCAGCATGTTGGTCTGATACGCGATCGGCGTTGCGTAACACAGATTGCAGCCAAATAGCACGGCCAGGATTAGCGGTTCGGCCGGCATCCCCAGTTGCGTAGCGATGTTGAAGGCGATCGGTGTGCCGACCGTCGCGGCAGTGGCGTTTGAGGCGAAGTTGGTCAGCAGCGTCACAAACAGCATGATCACGGCCAGAACCGCCGCCGGGGGCAGATGCTGCAAACCCATCGCCATCAGCTCACCCAGCCAGGCTGCCGCACCGCTTTCAAGGATGATGCGGCCAATCGCAATGCTTGCAGCGATCAGCACGATGACCTTGGCGGATAATGCCTGGCCCACCCTGTCAAACTTCACGCAGCCGGTCACGAACATCAGAATCGCACCAGCCAGCGCCGAAATGGCAATGGGCAGGAATCCGATTGAGGCGACGAAGATCGAAACGCCCATGATCACGCCCGCCAGCAAGGCTTTTGACCGGCGCGGAAGCTCGCGCGCACCTTCGAGCATCAGCAGCGAATCCGCTGAGGCAAAAGCCCGCAAATCGTCCACCAGTCCCATGACGAGCAGCACGTCACCCTCTGCGATCCGCAGATCGCCACTTTCGCCGAACTGTTGATGGTCGCCCAGCGGGCGATCCGGCCGATGGATTCCCAGCACCGCCACGCCATAGAGATCGGCAATTCCAGAAGTCGGCAGGGTGCGACCAACCAGCCGCGAATCTGCGGTGACGGTCATTTCTACGACGGTGATGTCGTGATGTTTGCTGGCAGACTCGCGCCTGATCCGGTCAAGCACCCAACTTGGCGCCAGTTCGCCCTTGAGCACGCGAACCGCATCTTCCAGCGCCTCATGCGTACCGGATATATGCAGCCGCTGCTGCGGCTGGATCGGGACGGATTGGGCATCGTGGAATTCGATGTTCTTCGGCAGGCGCGGCAGGACCGATGAAATGTCCGCGCCCAGGAGAATGCTGTCTGCGCCGATTCTCAATCTGGTATGGAATCGCCGGGTTTCATGAAGGTTCGCGACACTGTTATCGCGCAGCAGACGCGGCATCACCAGCCACAGATAGGGCAGAGCGATCAGCCCGGCGACGAGCACAATGGGCGTAAAATGGAACACGCCCATCTGCGGCATGCCCAGATCGACCGCGATCGAGACGACCAGGATATTGGTAGATGTGCCGATGGTGGTGGCCATCCCGCCGATCAGCACTGCGGCATTGAGCGGTATCAGCGTCTTGGACGCGGGCATCGCCCCGCGTGCTGCCAGTGCGACAAAGATCGGCAGCAGCAGGACCAGCACCGGTGTGTCATTCACCCCCATCGACAGGAAAAAGGCAATCAGCAGCGAAACCAGCAGGCCCAGTTGCAGGTTGAACTTGAACACACGTTCGAGCAGGTGCGCGGCCGGATCCAGTGCGCCGGTGACCACCAGCCCCCGTCCCATGATCATCAGCGAGCAGATGGTGATGAGCGCGTAATGCCCGAAGCCGCCAAAGGCCAGTTGCAGCCCGTCAGTCGGACCCATACCTTCGAGCGGCAAGAAATAGAGGCCCACCGCGATCACCGCGATCGTCAGCAGCGACACGATTTCGACCGATAGCCGTCCGCGCGCAAAAGCGATGAACATCGCAAGCGTGACCGCCATTGCCGCCATGGCGTGATAGGATGGTAACGCCAGCATCGTCAGTTAAGGGATTCCCAAAGGACGCGGCAAATTTCAAGCGATTTCACCGAAAGGGTGCGCCCGGATGGGCGTGCGGAATACAAAAATCCCGCTCAAGTAGCGCGAAGCGCGGTAGCGCAAAATATGGTGCCCCTGGCCCGACTCGAACGGGCACGTCTTTCGACAAACGATTTTGAGTCGTTCGCGTCTACCATTCCGCCACAGGGGCACTGCGCACAGAAGCGCGGCTGTTAGCCGTGCGCGGCGGCTGCATCAAGCCGCAAAGATCAGCCTTTGAGCGCCCCGGCCAGAGATTTGTGCAGTTTTGAATGCAGCACATTGTTGGCTGCGAGCACTTCGCTCGCGTGGATCGGTTCGCTGCGTCCGCGAAAATCGGTCACGAAACCGCCCGCTTCGCGCACCAACAGGCAGCCTGCTGCGGTGTCCCAATCCTTGAGTCCGCTTTCCCAGAACCCGTCAAACCGGCCCGCCGCCAGCCATGCCAGATCGAGCGAGGCGGCGCCGAAGCGCCGGATTCCCGCCACCTGCGGGCCCAATGCGTTGTAGATCCTCGACCATTCTGCCGGGTCGCCCGCACCCTGGAAGGGGATGCCCGTGGCGATCAGCGCATCGGACATGCTGGTGCGCGAGGAAACGCGCAGGCGGGCATCCTGAAGCCAGGCGCCGCTCGATTTTTCCGCCCAGAAGGTCTCATCGGTGATCGGTTGATAGACCACCGCGGCAGTCACATCGCCCCAACCCTTGCCATCCGCCCGGGGCTCCTGCACGGCGATCGAAATCGCGAAGTGCGGGATGCCGTGGAGGAAATTGCTGGTCCCGTCGAGCGGGTCGATAATCCAGCGCGGCTTGGCCGGATCGCCCTCGATGATGCCAGCTTCCTCGAGCACGAAGCCCCAATCGGGCCGCACTTCGAGCAGTTCATCATACAAGATGCGTTCGGACCGCATATCCGCCTTAGAGACGAAGTCGGCGGGCCCCTTGCGGCTCACC
>Ga0155642_1521_pt6 | contig 13274 bp, 8 predicted proteins | sample RifCSPhighO2_12_FD_107299 | JGI IMG/M metagenome (GOLD analysis project Ga0155642, IMG submission 107299) | Erythrobacter sp. RIFCSPHIGHO2_12_FULL_63_10 | reverse complement strand
GTTTGTGCCTGACCGGCCAATATTTCGGACCCGTTTGGGTGATGACGGGCCGCCTGCCGTTGATGGTGACGGAACGCGCGTCAAGGTCGGCTGCGGCCAGCTCGTTCACCAGCGCCGCAAACGGCAAGTACACGCGGCCCGGCCTGTCCGACAGCGAGAGCACGAGCACCGTGACACCGCCCCTTCCCGCAGGATGGCAATGCGAGTGGATCGAAAGGCCTCCGCACCGGGAACCGGATCGAGAACCCTCGCCCCCATCGTCTTGCGCCACAGCATTGCCGCCCAGAAATTGGGACGCGGCTTCATCGTTTCGCGGTCGATCAACGCGTAATCGCCCGATGCCAGTGTATTGTGCGCGACCAATTGCGCATTCGCCCGCGCCAGCCGCCCGAGTTGGTCGAGAAAGCGGAATGTATCGCGGAAGTTCGATGCCCAGACGTCACCCCCGCAGGCCGCCTGTGCGGTTTCCGTCAGCCAGATTGGCTTGCCCGGATCGTAGCGATCACGCAAGCCGGCGTACCATGCGAAATCGGCTTCCGTACGCGCAAGCCAATCCTTAGTCAGAGCCCGATCGGCGGTGGTCTGGTTCCCGTACTCGGAGCACCGCGCCGAAAGCGCGCCATAGAAATGATAGCTAACCACATCGACCTGCCCGCCGGTAGTCCTTGCGATGCTTTCAACCGGCAGTTCGCCACCTTTCCCCGATGTGCTGTGCCCCAAGATCGGAACACCGGGCAATTCACGTTGCACAAACTCCCTGAACAGCGTGAAATCGCGCGCATAGTCCACAGCCGAATAGCCGTTCGGCAGCGCCCCGATGCCTACCAGGTTGGGCTCGTTGATGAACTCGACCGCCGCAATCGGAGTCTGCGTCGAGCGCGCCAGCGCGACCAGCCTTCCGGCTTGCTCGTCAGACCAGGTCCCATCTTTGTGGCGCGCGCCCTCACTCGCCGGAAAGGATAGCAACAGCGAACTGCCAGTGGCGCGGACCAGACCAGCGAGTTGATCCCACCGATCGCGGTACAGCACTTGCCCAAATCCTGGCGGCGCGGCGAGCGGCATCTGCTCGCCCTCCGCCGGGATATAGGTACTGTTGGCCCAGGTGCCGCTGACCCGGATCACCGAAGGTCCAAGCGCACGCGCCAGTCGCACCAGGCGCGGGTCGGCGAGGTTGAGCGGCGGACGCGGCGCAAGTCTGCGCCCCAGCGGATCGCCATAGGGTGCCCAGAATTCGCCTCCGGTGACCTCGGCCATCTCGATATTGAACGAAAGATAATGCGGGCCAACCGTCGCAGCGCGGGCCCATCCACGCGGATCGATCACCAATGCTCCGTCTCCGGCGACGGTAGATTGCGCGGTCATGCCCATGGCCAGCCCGGCGACCGCCGCCAACCGGCCACGGCGCATCCGCCCGGCTCCATTGCCCGATCCGGCGCTCATCGCCCGGACAGGTGCGGCGCCATGCGTCCATTCTGCGCCAGGACCCCGAAAATGCAGATCACGCTGTAGGCCGCCATCGGAATGAGAAATGCCAGCGACAGGCTCGATTGGTCAGCCATCCGACCCACGACATAGGGCAGAAGTGCCCCGCCAACGATAGCGACGCACAACAAGCCGGACGTTGACGCCTGCGATACTCCTGAACGCTCGAGCGTGATGGTGAAGATTGTGGGGAACATGATCGAATTGAACAGGCCGACTGACAGCGCGAGAAAACCCGCCACTGCGCCATTGGTCAGCGTGACGGCAAGGCACAGCAACGAAGCAATCCCGGCGGCGATGAGCAGCAGGCGCGGCGCTGGCAGTCGGGTGAGCAGAAAGCTGCCGATGAAGCGGCCAATCAACGCCCCCATCCAGTAGACGTTGGCAAGAAAGAATCCCGCCGTTTCGAGCGGCAGGTCCATGATCTGTTCCTGATTGAGGAAGTTGATCATGATCGAACCAATCGAAACCTCCGCCCCGACGTAGAGCCCGATGGCTATCGCACCGAAGATCGCCCAGCGTGAGCGCAGCGCCTCCAGCACCGACGTCGGCTGCGGGCAAGCCTGCGCTGCCCTGGCCGCGCCAATCTGATTGCGCGACGCCGCGATGAACACCAGCAGCCCCGCCAGCATTACCGCAATAAGTAGGAATGTCTCGCCCACCGCTTCCAGCGCCAGAACACGATCGGCCTCGTTGGTGATCGGCGCGTGGCCAGCCTTGATCACCCGCTCGTCGAGCATGATGCGCGAACCGAAATTGACCCCCAGGACCACGCCCAGCGAATTGAACGCCTGGGCAAAAGTCAGGCGGAAGTGGCTCGATTCGGGCGGCCCCAGCGCTGCGGCCAGCGGATTGGCGGCCACCTGCAACGTGGTGATGCCCGCTGCGAGCGCGAACAGTGCGCACAGGATCAGGGTGAAATCCTGGAACCGGATCACGAACCGCAGCAGTAGACAGCTCGCGATCATCACGGCAAGCGCGGCGAGGATCGCCTTGACCGGCCCCACGCGTCCGAGCAAGGCAGCCGCCGGGAACGACATGACGCCATAGGCGGCGAACGACACCAGCTGGACCATCAGCGCTTCGGTATAGCTCAGTTGAAAACTGGCCTTGAGCGAGGCGATCAACGGATCGTTGTTCGAGGCGATGAACCCCCAGGCAAAGAACAGTGTAGTGACTGTGGCGAAGGCCGCCGAAAAGCCCGAGAGGTGGCGAACCATGCGCGCCGCAGGATTCATGGCCCTTCCCAGGACAGCGTGGCGACGGCACCGGCAGGAAGATCGGCAACGATGGCCCTTGCTCCTTGCACAATTCGCAGGCTGCGCGGCTCCTGGCCCGCGTTGCGCACGATCAGGACGATTTCGCCCGATTCACCCTGCTGAAACGCGACGTGCTCAACATCCTTGTCCGCACTTTCGCTGGCAATGCGCACAGCGCCGGGCCTGACGAACCGGCTGGCATGGGCAAATGCAAAATACTCAGGTTCGCGGGTCAGTTCGCCGGTCACCGTGTCGAGCGTCACCAGCCCCCGGCAATTGCCGCAACCGCCCAGGTGCGGCCCGGCATTCTCGTCCAGAACAAGGTTCCACATCAGCACACCGCGCGCCCAGTTGCGCGTGGTGCCGATCACCAGCTGGCTGACCGTCCAACCAAAGGCCTTCGCCCAATCTCCACTCCAGCCCCCGGCGGAGCATTCGGTGAACCAGGTTTCCTTGGCAGGATGTTGCCTCTGCACCAGAGATTGCGCCGATACGTCGCCGCCGTAGCAATGCCATGCGATCCCATCGACGAACGAATTGGCCCGCGCGTCCGCCAGCACCGCCAGCGGCGATTCGGGCTCATCCCAATTGTGGTCCCAATCGAGCAGCTTCACCCCCGGCAGCCGTTTGCGCATCATTGGGCCAAGCTCATCGGCGATAAAGGCCGCGCGCTCTTGCGGCTCGACCCGCATGCCGGGATAGTCGGCGGGCTCGAAGTGCGGCTCGTTCTGCAAGGTGAGCATGTCGATCTGCACGCCTGCCTTGCGCATCGCCCGTCCGTAGCTGACCAGATACCGCGCAAAATCGCGAAAACGATCGCGACTGAGCCGCCCCTTGATCAGCGAACCGGAGTCCTTCATCCATGCGGGAGCGCTCCAGGGCGAGGCGATGATCCTTATGTCAGGATTGATGCCGCGCATCGCCTTCAGCGTCGGGATCAGATGCGCGCGAGCCGGGTCAATGTCGGCCCGCGGCATACTCGGCGTGTCGGCGTATGTATAATGGCTTTGCGAGAAATCTGAGGCGCCGATCGTGACCCGCGTGAGCGACAGGCCAAGCCCGTTTTCACGATCGAACATTTCCTCCAGAAATTCCGCCCGCGCCGCCTCGTTCATCCGCGTCTGGATCAGCCAGGCGCTGGCATCGGTGATGGCAGCGCCGAACCCGGTGATCGGCTGGAAGCGCTGCGCTGCGTCGACGACAATGTCGGGAGGGATCGAGGAATCGGCCGGTCCCGTCGTTATTCCACTCATCACGGCCAATCGCTTTGAGCCGTCGACGCTGGTCATCCAGCCGCGGACGCCGGCCTCGGAATTTTCCGCAAGCGCTCCTGATGCGGTGAATAGGAGCGCAAACAGACCCACCCAAGGCGCGAGCAAAGGCTTCACGGCGCGGATTCCGCCCGGCAATACTTCTCAACGAAATCGGCGTGGCTAGGCATGACCGCGACGCATTTGCCGATCACGTTTTCGATATTTCCCAGATACTGTACGATCTGCGGCTCGCTCTTTACATCGACCAGCGGATCATAGCCTTGCGGCACGATGCCTTGTCCCAACATCACCTGAATCCAGCTTTCCTCGCTGAACAACTCTTCGTCCTCGCGGAAAATCCGGCCGTTGGCGCGAAACAGATCGATCTTGCGCTGCAAAGTCGCGGGCACTTCCATATCGCGGCAATAGCGCCAGAACGGCGTGTCGTCGCGCTTGGTTGCCTTGTAATGCAGGATGATGAAGTCACGCACGCGTTCGTACTCGAAGTCGGTCTGCCGGTTGAACTCGTCGATATTGGCCTGGTCCAGTCTGCCGTCGGGAAACAGCCGGATCAGCCGTATGAGCGAAGACTGGATGAGATAGAGGCTGGTCGATTCTAGCGGCTCGAGAAATCCCGATGCCAGCCCCACGGCCACGCAATTGCGGTTCCACACCTTGCGGCGCTTGCCGGTGGTGAAGCGGACGTGGAAAGGGGCAGCGAGCTGCTCGCCGTCGAGATTGGCGAGCAGGATCCGCTCGGCCTCCTCATCGTCGATATACTGGCTCGAATAGACATGGCCGTTGCCGGTGCGATGCTGGAGCGGGATGCGCCATTGCCAGCCTGCACCATGCGCGGTCGCCTTGGTGTAAGGAGTGAAATTGTCCGAACGGCTGCACGGCACAGCCAGCGCACGGTCGCAGGGCAACCAGTGCGTCCAGTCGTCATAGCCGGTCTTCATCGCCTGTTCGATCAGCAACCCGCGAAGGCCCGAGCAATCGATGAAGAAATCGGCTTCGATCCGCTCACCGCTTTCCAAAGTGACCGCCTCGATGAAGCCGTCATCGGGTCGCAGCGCAACATCGACGATCTTGCCCTCGGTGCGCACCACGCCGCGCTCTTCGGCGTAGTTGCGAAGGAACCGCGCATAGAGCCCAGCGTCGAAATGGTAGGCGTGGGCAATATGCGCGATCGGCGAATCGCCCATATCGGCACGTGCGGGCATGAACCTGTTCTTCAGCGCTGCGACCGTGTTGATGGAGAAGTTGGCGAAGTCGGATGCCTCGCCCTGCTGGTGCATCTTGAGCCAGTACTGGTGGCACCGCAGCCAACCCATGTCCTGCCCGATCACACCGAAGCCGTGCATATAGCTGGAGCCGATCCGGTCCCAATTGTTGAACTGGATTCCCAGCTTGAAGCTGCTTTGAGTGAGGCGCATGAACTGCGCTTCGTCAAGTTCGAGCAGCTCGTTGTATTTCTTGATCGCGGGGATCGTCGCCTCGCCCACGCCGATGGTGCCGATATCCTCCGATTCGACCAGCCGGATCCGGTAAAGTCCCTGGAACAGATGCGCGAAAAGCGCTGCTGCCATCCAGCCCGAAGAGCCGCCGCCGACCACCAGGATTGACTTGATCCGGTCACTCATCGCGCAGGCCTCCTCGCCATCGAATACTCTATTCGGTCAGCAACGGGCAGCTTGCAACCTTGTCTTCGGGCAGTTTGCGCAATTTGCCACGGCGGTCATGGCCAAGTCCGAAGCCACGCGCGAACAGTACCGGCTTCGCCGAGGATTCGGGGCAGGCCGCACCCGGCCAATCGAACGGCAGGCGGCCGGTGAACTCGCGCTCGCCGAACAGGACATCGGCGATCCCGCCAACTTCGGTCCCGGGAAGCCAGGCAGCGATGAACGCGTCGGAACGGTTGATCAGATCGTTGGCATAGACCGGCCTGCCCGAATAGAGGATCGACACAACCGGGGTGCCCTTGCCCGAAACTGCCTTGAGCACGGCCAGGTCCTGCGGATAGCGATCCGAATGCCGCAATGTTTCGGGCAGGCGGATATCGCCCTTCATCTCGGCATATGGCGCCTCGCTCAGCACCGCGATGACAACATCGTAATCGCGCGGATTGGCCCCGGATGCATCGGCGCTGAAATCAACCTTGCCTCCGTCAGCCACCGCCTTGCGCAAGGCCGAGAGCATGTCGTCCGCCTGCGGGAAATCCCCGTCATCGGTCTCGTCGCCCTGCCAGGTGAGCGACCACCCGCCAAGCTGTGCAGCCACACTGTCTGCGCCGCGCCCGACCAGCAGTATGCGGGCGTTGCGCGCCAATGGAAACACGCCAGGCCGTCTGTTCTTGAGCAAAACCAGCGAGCGCGCCACTGCCTCGCGCGCCAGGGCCTTGCCTTCGCCCGAAGCAATCGCCGCAGACCGACCTGCATTTGAAGCGGGCGATTGTTCGAACAGTCCGGTACGCAGCTTGACCCTGATGATCCGCGTTACGGCATCGTCGATCCGCGCCATCGGGATCGCACCGCTTTCGACATCAGCGACGGTATTGTCGATGAACGCCTTCCAGTCATCGGGCACCATGAACAGGTCGACCCCGGCGTTGACCGCCTGCGTGCAGCGCGTGCGGGTGCAACCGTCCACCTGCTCGATCGCGTTCCAGTCTGACACCACCAGCCCGTCAAATCCTAGTCGGCCCTTTAACACATCGGTAATCAGCGCCTGGTTGCCGTGCATCTTGCCGTGGCTGGTCCCGGCTGCGCCGTCGGTCCAGCTGCTGTAAGATACCATCACCGTCTGCACACCTGCCTCAATAGCGCCGTAGTATCCTGGAGAATGCGTAGCGATCAGTTCGGCAAGCCCCGTACGGGTTTCACCCTGATCGATCCCGCCATACGTACCGCCATCGCCGATGAAGTGCTTGACTGACGCCACGACCGCATCCGGCCCGGCCAGATCACCCTGCAAACCGCGCACGAAGGCGCGCGCGTAATCGCGCACCAGCGCCGGATCGGAAGAATAGCTCTCGTATGTCCGGCCCCATCGCGGGCTCTGCACCACGGCTACGGTGGGCGCGAAGCTCCAGGTAATTCCCGTCGCCCTCACCTGACGCGCAGTTTCGCCAGCGATCCGGCCCACAAGCTGCGGATCGTGCGCCGCTCCAAGGCCGATGTTATGCGGAAACAGCGTGGCACCGAACACATTGTTGTGCCCATGCACTGCATCGGTGCCCCAGATCACCGGGATCGGCACCGCCATGTCGGTACTCATCGCCGCCCGGTAATAGGCAGCGGACAGATCTGCCCAATCCCTGACCGCTGCATGCTTGTTGCCCTGGGGCCAGGCGCCGCCGCCGTTGAGGATCGAGCCGATATAGTGCTCGCGCACCTCTTCGGGCGTAATCGAACGGATGTCGGGCTGCGTCATCTGCCCGATTTTCTGGCGCAAGGTCATGCCCGCGACGATTGCGGCAATCCGCTCCTCCATTGCCGCGTCCTTGGTGACTGGGCTCGAGGCGCTCGGCCACTGGCTGGCTGCTTCAGAGCCCGTCCTGTCAACCGGTGCGGCAGCAGCGACCAGAAACGGCGCCATCATCAGTGTCGGGAGGATCAAACGGAAGTTATGGAATTTCAGCCCGCTTTTGCCACCTCACTGTCGATCCTGATCGCGCCGCCGGTCTTGCTTGCTGCGCCAGTCCGGTGCGACACGACGACCCGAGGGGCCCCGCACCGGGGAAGGGAGTAAATTGATCAATTGAAAAGGCCGGGCCGACAGTTTGTTACTGCCGGCCCTTGCCCCTTCAATACTTGTAGCTGAGGCCGAACAGGACCTGACGTCCGTATTTCTCGACCACTTCGGGCAGGAACGATCCGTCGCCGGTCCTTGGCCCGCCAGCGTCCACACCCAACCGTGTCCTGAACGGAGAGTTGGTGAGGTTGTTGACCTGGAGCAGCAGGCCCAAGCCTTCAAGCGACGAACCCGGCTGGAAATTGTAGCCGATCTGCGCCGAGACATCTTCCTCGGCGAGGATTTCGGTCGCCCCGCGCACCGCGAACAGCTGGGTGATCTCGCCCTTGAAGGCCGAACGCCAGCGATAACTTGCCCGCGCCTGGAAGCCCCACTTTTCGAAATAACCGGTCACGTTGTAAACATCGCCCGAAAGCCCGGCAATGCGCGTCGCCTGCACGATATCCGGATTGGCGTTTGCAGAGGGATGCAAGTTCGAAGTCGTATAAGAATACGTCCCGATCACGCCGAAACCATCGAGCGGTTCGATAATCCGGCCCAGTTCGAACGCGCCGGTCAGTTCGATACCCTTTACCGTCCCGCCCTGGCCATTGGCCGGCTGGTTGATCTGTCCGATCGGGCTGATGATCACGCCAGCGGGAATGTTTGCCGCAGTCGGCGGCAGTGGCAGGCCGGTGAAATCGAACGGCTGGCGCTGAACAAAGATGTAATTGCTCAGATCCTTGTAAAAGCCGGCAATGCTGATGTAGCTCGCCTTGCCCAGATACCATTCGTACGAAGCGTCAAACGCCCAGGCCCGCCACGGCTCGAGCAGCGGGTTGCCTCCGGTCGCTGACCATGGGTTGATCTCCTGACCAGGCACACAGGGCGGACTGCCGCCGCAGGGATTGGAGAAGCTGGGCAGGAAGTTCGCCCGCATCTCGTCCATGCGCGGGCGCGCCATCTGCCGTGCGGCGGCAAAACGCAGATTGTGCCCGCCGCCCAGATCATAGATCAGATTCATGCTCGGCAGGATATCGGTATAGCTTGCCCGGCGGGTGATTTCGGTCACCTCGGTCGGGGTTTGCGTGCGGTTGATCGCGCTGCCGGTCGATTCCTGCCGCTGGTTGACCACCTGGACACCGATGTTACCGCGCAGATTTCCGGCGTCGATCGTGCCCTTGGCATAAAGCGTGAGCACCTCTTCTTCAATCTGCCACGCCTTGTCGAAGGTATCGTTGTTGATGAATGTGATCCGGTCATAGAATACCGGCAAGGCTGTCTCCAGATTCACCGCCAGCACATCGCCGAAACCGGCAAATCCCAGATTGGTCGGCTCGGCGAGGAATTCGCTGCCCACGAGCGACTGCAAGCGGCCGTTCTTGAGGTTGAGATCGAACTCGTCCACGCGCTTGTTCTTTTCGCGGTGCGTGAAGTTCATGCCCACATCAAAGCGTTCGAAGAAGCCGTCAACATCGTACTGGAAACCCAGGTCGAGAGCGTAAACTTCTTCGGTTACATGTGGTTCCTTGGTCTGGCCGTCATGCCCCCAGCCACCCCATGGCGCGCGGTCGCCCAGAGAAACCTGCGACGCATCGGCATAGTTGAGCCCGGTGGAGTAGGTCGGGAATCCGCCGGCAAGCGCGCCCGAAATGTCCCAGTCGATCATGTCGAACACACGGTTGGCATTCTGGTTAGCGCTGGTGACGCAGCAGCCGAAACCGGCATAGGTTTCGGTAATGCTCTCGTCACGCTGGTTGCGAGAATAGGACAAGTCGCCGGTAAAGCGCAGGCGATCGGTCATTTCGAATTCGCCGTTGAGCCCTGCGGAGAACAGATCGTCTTCCCGAGTATTGAGGTCGTTGCGAATGATCGGCGCGACCCCGGTATTTGTCCCGGTTACCCCAACCTGCGTTCCGGCAAATTCGGTGGTGGTCACGTCGGTGTAGGTCTGATTGTCGGCCCACACGTTGGAGAACCACTGGGCGCCCCGCGTGACTTCGCGTTGCTTGAACTTCGAATAGTAGAGGTCGCTCGCCAGATGGACTTTGTCGCTCGGTTCCCATTCAAGAATTGCGATCGCGCCATGCCGCTTGTTGAGCCGCGAAGTGGCGAAAATTTCCTGGCCGGTCAGGAAAGTGGCGGTGTCTGCGCTGTCTGGCGAGATCCGGTCACGCACGAAGTCACAGCAGAAGGTTTCATAGTTGTAGCCCTTGTAATGCTGGTTCTTCGATGGCGAATCGAGGTAGGCATAACCCAAGGCCCAGCCGAAAGTGCCCGCCTCGTTCTGGTCGATGTAGCTGACGCTCAGGCGGCCGCCGTTTTTGCGCACATCGTCGTTGAGCTTGTCGCCCGAGGTGAGTTCGCCGCGCACATTCATCGCGATTGCCTGCTTGCCATAGGCGAGCGGCCGCACGGTGCGAAGGTCCGCCGTGCCTGAAAGCCCCATGCCCGCGATCCCGGCGTCGGGTGTCTTGTATACCACTACGCTTGAAAGCAGTTCGGAAGGATACTGGTCGAACTCGACCGCGCGGTTGTCACCCGAACTGGCTTGCTGCCGGCCGTTCAGCAAGGTGGTGCCAAAGTCAGGAGCGAAGCCGCGAATGGAAATGACCTGCGAGCGGCCATTGACCCGTTGCGATGTCAGGCCAGGCAGGCGGGCAAGTGATTCCGCGATCGACATATCGGGCAGCTTGCCGATTTCTTCAGCCGAAACCACTTCGACGATTGAAAGCTGGTCGCGCTTGGTATTGATTGAAGTGGCAAGACCATAGCGCAGGCCGGTGACCAGGATGCCACCCTCTTCCTCCTGCTGCTTGACTTCCTCATCTTCCCCGGCCTTGTCGGCCTCAACTGCCTGAGCCAGTGCTGCACCCGGCAGCGACATGGCCAGCGCAATTGCCGAAGCCGAAACGCCCGCACGCCATCTGCGGCCAACACTATTTTGCTGCTTCATCTTCCCGATCCTCTCCAGGCACGAAGGATGTTTTCTCCCTCGTTGCAATTTACCAACTCCCTGTAGCCGCACCCCTGCGACTCGAAAGCTTCCACCTTATTGGAAGCGCTCTCATTTAGGGTTTTGGCTTGGGGTCCGGCAAAGTCAAGCGATAATTGGAAGCGCTCTCATTTGAGGTGTGGAAAACCACAATCGGGTGTCCGTGGGCCCGCGCAGGTCAGCACATGCAACGCCCTCAACTGACCTGCGTCTCCGGCTGGCGGGCAGTGCTCATCCGGTCCACCACCCGAAACGGCACACAACTCGTGCTATCCCCTGGCGCTTCGCTGCTGTTCTCGATCGCATCGATCAATCGTTCGACCGCGCGCGTACCCAGGAGCCGGATCGGCTGATGCACCGTGGTTAGCGGCGGCCAGACAATTTCCGACACCGGCGTGTCATCGAAACCCGTTATCGAAATATCCTCGGGAATGCGCAGCGCCAGCTTGTGCGCGGCGAGCAAGGCACCCGCAGCCATGTCATCGTTGGCGCAGACAAGCGCGCTTGGCCGGTCAGGCTTGCACAAAATCTGCTGCCCGATATCGACGCCCGAGCGAAAGGTGAAATTGCCGCGGTAGTGCGCAACCGCCTCCCGCTTGATCCCGACCTTGGCGAGCGCTGCGAGAAATCCTTGCAGCCGCAGACCTGCCGAAACGTGGTCAGCTGGACCGTCGATATATGCAAACCGGCGGTGTCCCAGCCGTACGAGAAAGTCGCCAATCGCCTCACCCGCAGCGGCATCGTCGATCCCCACCCAGGGCGCGAGCTGCTGCGCCTGTGGTCCAGCCGAAACGCACACGATCGGGCAATCGGTCCGCGAAATGGCCTTGATCAGATTGAGATCATCGGCGAACGGCGGAGTCAGGATCAGCCCGTCATGATTGCCGCTGCGCGCAAGCTCCAGAATGCGCTCGCGCTCGCCTTCGCCTTCGGGATTGGCGGTATGGGTAACGAGCGAATAGCCGCGCTCGGCGCAGCCCCTCATGGCCCCCAGCTCAAGCCCCGAATGGTAATAGCTGTTGGGTTCGGATTCAGTGTTGGTTGCATGGATCAGCGCGATCTGGCGGCTGTTGCCGCTGGCCAGATGCCGCGCCTGGACATTGACCTTGTAGTCCAGCTCCCTGACAGCAGCCTGCACCCTGTCACGCACTTCCTGGCGCACATTTGGCCCGTTGTTGAGTACGCGTGAGACCGTCGCCCGCGCGACGCCGGCTTGCGCTGCCACATCATCGATGGTGGGCCTCTTACCCCTCAATTTCAAATCCCTTCGTGCCGCAGTCGGCTTTGCGGCAATGCCCCTTCAATGGGCGACATTCACTCAGCGGGCAAGCATGAACGCGGCAATGGTCAGCCTTCCGCACAGCGGATCTGGATCGAGAGCCACGCCCTGTCGCAACTGCGAGCAGTGCAGGAGCGAGGCTGGATAAATCACCGCGCGGTTATATCGGTGCTCAACCAGAGCGGTCTGTTCGAACAGAGGGGTATCGCCGCAAATATAGGCTGGGGCAGGTTCGCCATGGGCCTGAAAATCGTCGTTCAGGCGGCCAAGATAGGTGCGGTGGCGCTCGACCGAAACCGATTCAAAGCCGGTGCTGCGATGGCGATAGAATGCAGTGCCGCCTAGATCTTCTGGCGACAGATAATGCACCATCGCATAATGTCCGGGCGCAGTTTCGTCGAAATGCGGGATGCGCTGAGCGAGACCCAATTCCTCGCGCGGCGTGCTCGCGATCGAATAGAGCGCGCGCTGGATCGACATCCTGCCAGTGCAGGCGAACACGTTGCGGAAGATTTCTCCCAGAACCGGGCCAACGTCGGAAAAATAGTCGGCAGGCACGGCAGTCCGGCCGCCTGGATAGAAATCGCCCATCGAGCGATATTCTCGACCCGACGCCTCATTGCGCCACCTGCCCGGATCGGTTGCGAATTCATCGACGATCACGGCCAGCGCGCCTTCCGCGCCAATTTCGCGAATTTCGATTCTGCGCTGCCTTGCCATGCCTTGGGTCCGATATAGATTGCCAGAAACCTTCGAAAGCGAATAGCTGCATTTCGGCAAGTATGACTGGAGCGAGCTTTTGCGACAATTGCGCGAATGGGAGAACGTCACGCCCGAAAGCTTCTCGGACGAGATCAGGCCGCGCGGCGAACCGGCCATATTACGCGCAGTGGCTGCACACTGGCCGGTTGTGGGTGCAGACAGCAGCACAGAAGTGCTTGAACAGCTCGCTGGTCTCGCGATTCCCGGGCCGGTCGAATGCACGATCGCGCCCCCTGAAAGCAGGGGGCTGCTGCACTATGGCGAGGACATGCGCACGTTCACCTTTCGCAAGCATTCTGCGCCCATCGGCGAAATCCTGAGCGCGCTGAGGGCCGCAATCGATGATCCCGGTGCACCGACCATCGCCATCCAGAGCGTCGATCTGGCCCATCATTTCCCCCGCCTTGCCGCAAGCATCGGCTTGGGCCTTGTACCACCGGACACGAAGCCGCGCATCTGGATCGGCAATCGGGCAAAGGTCGCCACCCACAACGATCCGCTCGACAATATCG
>Ga0155642_1503_pt1 | contig 15057 bp, 14 predicted proteins | sample RifCSPhighO2_12_FD_107299 | JGI IMG/M metagenome (GOLD analysis project Ga0155642, IMG submission 107299) | Erythrobacter sp. RIFCSPHIGHO2_12_FULL_63_10 | reverse complement strand
GAAGCTGTGCATCGAGGGGCCTGCTATCCGCGCCGGGGGTTCTCCGCAAGTCTCTTGCGCCGGATGCAACCGGTCTTGTAACCAATGCCCTTGCGCGCAGCGCCTGGCCCGATTAGAGCGACGCGCGAAATCTCAACCAATCCATCTCCTATCAGGGCACACCATGAACGATCGCAAGAACACCGCTTTTGGCTGGATACTCTTTTCGGGGATCGTCGCGCTGGGTCTGGCCTACGTGAGCGGACAGTATTTCCACGAAGAACGCCCGGAAGAGATGGGCTACGCGATTGCCGGTGCGGAAGAATCGGGTGGGTCCGAAGCTGCCGGACCGGATCTGGGCACTTTGCTGGCCAGCGGCAGCGTGGAAGCGGGCGAGAAGATTTTTGCCAAGTGCACTGCTTGCCACACCGCCAATCAGGGCGGCGCCAACGGCATCGGCCCCAATCTGTTCGGCGTCATGGGCAAACCCGTTGGCAGCCACGTTGCAGGCTTTGCCTATAGCCCGGCGCTGTCAGGCCATGGCGGCGAGTGGACTTGGGAAACCATGGATGCCTGGCTGACGAGCCCCAAGAAGTTCGCCAATGGCACCAAGATGAGCTTTGCCGGGCTTTCCAAGCCCGAAGATCGCGCCAATGTGATGCTTTATCTCGAAGCCAATGGCGGCGCTCCGGCCAAGCCTGCTCCGGCAGCACCGGCAGCAGCTGAGGAAACTGCTGCAGCCGGTGACGCAGATGCTGCGGCGGAAGGCGAGGCAGCCGCTCCAGTCGAAGAGGCTGGCGCCTGAATCCTAACCGGGCGGGCCTTCACTCCCGCCCTTGAATTTCTGCGCTATTACATACCATTCCGATGAGCCCTTGCGGCTGGCAGGTGGCTTGGCGTGCTTGACGGTGCTGAAATGCCGTTTGAGCAGTGCGAGCAGTTCGTTGTCGGTCCCGCCCGCCAGCACTTTGGCCACGAATGTTCCGCCATGGGCGAGGTTCTCGCAGGCAAACCAGGCTGCCGCCTCGACCAGCGCCATGGTGCGCAAATGATCGGTCTGCTTGTGGCCCACGGTATTGGCCGCCATGTCCGAAAGTATCAGATCGGGCGAACCGTCCAGCGCCTCTCGAAGCGCGGCGGGCGCGGCATCGTCCATGAAATCCATCTGCAGGACGGTGACGCCTTCGATCGGCTCGGTGGGCAGCAGGTCGATCCCCACAATTGCGGTTCCCGGCGCCAGTTTGCGCACCACCTGGCTCCACCCACCCGGCGCGATTCCCAGATCGATCACCCGCTTTGCACCGCGCAAAAGACCGAAACGTTCATCCAGCTCGATCAGCTTGTAGGCTGCGCGGCTGCGATAGCCCTCAGCCTTGGCGCGCGTGACATAGGGATCGTTGAGCTGGCGTTCGAGCCAGCGCGTCGATGAGGCGGTGCGTCCGCGCTTGTTCTTGACCTTGCGATCAGGGTCGCCGACCGCGCGGCTCATTGCGCTGCACGCCCGGTTTCGACGTAGCCCATGCCCAGATGATCGGCCATCAGGCTGCGCAGGATCCCCTCACGAATTCCACGGTCCGCCACTCCCAACCGGGTGGCAGGCCAGATTTCGAGGATCGATTCGAGGATCGCGCATCCCGCCACCACCAGATCGGCACGGTCGGGACCGATGCAGGGCAGATGGCGTCTATCACGCACGGACATCGAGGACAGGCGCAGGCTGATGTCGCGCATCGATTGAGCGGGTACAATCAGCCCGTCCACCGCTTGCCGATCGTAATGCGGCAGTTCCAGATGCAGGCTGGCGAGCGTGGTCACTGTGCCGCTGGTCCCCAACAGGCGCAAGTCGCCCAGCGAGCGGGCGTCGGCGATCCTCTGCGCAAAGGGCGCGAAACTATCGGACACGATCTTGCGCATGCGCCCATATCTCTGCGTGCGTCCTTCCGGCGTATCCTGCCAATCACCAACCGTATCGGTGAGCGAGACGACGCCCCAGGGCACGCTCTGCCAGTCGAGGATGCGCGGGATGCCCTCGCCCGGCTCGAGCAGGACCAGCTCGGTCGAGCCGCCGCCGATATCGAAGATCATCGCCGGACCCTCGCCCGGCTCGAGCAGGATATGGCATCCCAGCACGGCCAGCCGCGCCTCTTCCTCCGCGCTGATGATGTTGAGCGCAATTCCGGTCTCGCTGCGCACGCGCTCGATGAACTGCGCGCCATTGCTGGCCCTGCGGCAGGCCTCGGTAGCCACCGAATGCGCCAGGTGGACGTTGCGGCGGCGCAGTTTCTCGCCGCAAATATGCAGCGCGGCGATGGTGCGGTCCATCGCCGCATCGGAAAGCCGCCCGGTCTGCGTCAGCCCTTCGCCCAGCTTCACCACCCGGCTGAAGGCGTCGATCACAGTGAAGCTGTCTCCCGTGGGGCGAGCGATCAGCAGGCGGCAATTGTTGGTCCCCAGATCGAGCGCGGCATAGGCCTGGCGGTTCTGCCATGCGCTCTCGCGCGAAGATGTGGGCATGGCTGCGTGCGGCAGCACCATGCGCGGCTGCGCGGGACGAGCAGAACTTGCCTGGGATTTGCCGGACTGGCCACGATCCTGCGCAGGCCCCGGTGGGGGGCGCTGCCTGTCATCGGACCGGGAGGGAGGCTTGTAGCGAAAATCGGCTACCTTGCCGGACTTGCCGCCCTTTTTGTTGCCAGCCCTTCCTTTACCGTCCGGCGGAGAGATATCCGCCATTCTTCAACGCTTTCTTTTCCTCCCGCGCAAGGTTCGCACGGGGACTTGGGGCTGATGCTAGCCTGCGCAGGCCGCAGGGGCAAGGTGATGGTTGTATCGCGCTGCCGAGCCCCTTGACCTGCGGGGCGGTGGAAACTAGATGCACGCACCGCCCGGCACGGCATGCGCCATTGCCAATCGGCCTGTTGCCCCGTCGTCTAACGGCAAGACTACGGACTCTGACTCCGTCAATCGAGGTTCGAATCCTCGCGGGGCATCCAGCCTGCCGGTTAATGTCCACATCGACCCGATGTCTCTGCTTGCTCCGATAGTTGCCACCGCCTATCGGTGCGGAAATGAGTGACAAAGATCCCGAACGCGAACTGACCGGCAGAAAATTCTATCCGGCAGACCAGGAAGCCGCCTTCTTCGAAGGACGCCCGCACCAGACCCCGCAAACGCAGCACCCGGCCTATAGGCTCGCCTATCGCGATGTCGATTTCCTGCTGCGCGACGAACTGCGCCCGGTTCGCTTCCAGCTCGAACTGCTCAAGACCGAAATGCTGCTGGAGGAAGCCGGGGTCGGATCGACGCTGGTGATCTATGGATCGGCGCGCATTCCTTCGCCGCAAGAGGCTGACGCATTGGTCGAGGCGGCGAGCGGCGGCAGCGAATACGAGCAGCGTGTGGCGAAGAGCCTTGCAGCCAAGGCCGGATATTATGAAGAGGCCTACAAGCTGGCGCGGTTGGTATCGGAAAAGGCCATCGTCGAATGTGGTAAAAGGCAGTTCGTGATCACTTCGGGCGGCGGGCCTTCGATTATGGAGGCGGCCAATCGCGGAGCAAGCGATGCGGGCGCCGAATCGATCGGGCTCAATATCGTCCTGCCGCACGAGCAGGCACCCAATGCCTATGTCACGCCTTATCTGAGCTTCCAGTTCCACTATTTCGCGCTGCGCAAGATGCATTTCCTGCTTCGCGCGCGCGCGGTGGCTGTGTTTCCCGGCGGGTTTGGCACGCTCGACGAATTCCTTGAGCTGCTGACGCTGATCCAGACCGGCAAAATGAAGCCGATCCCGATCCTGCTGTTCGGCAAGGAATTCTGGAGCAGGGTGGTGAACTTCGACGCGCTGGCCGAGGAAGGAACGGTTTCACCCAAGGACCTTGAGCTGTTTCATTGGTGCGAAACGGCCGAGGATGCCTGGTGCCACATCGCCGATTTCTACGAGCTGGAGTGCTGATCGGCGGCTTGCTGAGTGATCAGCGCCCGCTCGTTACCGCTTGATGCCCCAGCGGCCCGTTGCCCGCGCCGTAACCGGGCGCGGCCAGTATCGCCCGAAGCACGAATTCGCGCGCCAGACGCACAGCTTGCCCAAGCTCCAGGCCATGGCCCAGCAGTGTCGCGATCGCGGCTGACAACGTGCATCCGGTGCCATGCGTGTGGCGGGTATCCACCCGCTCATGCGCGAAATGCGTGGCCGTGCCATCGGGTGCCACCAGAATGTCGATCACCCGGGCATCATCGGTATGTCCGCCCTTGGCCAGCACATGCGCGCCATAGACGCGCGCAAGTTCGGCGGCGGCACGCTCCATCAGGTCGGTGGTACGCAGCTCGCATTCGGTGATCAGTTCGAGTTCGGGCAGGTTGGGCGTGATCAGCGTTGCGAGCGGGAACAGCCGGTCTTCCAGTTCGATCACCGCATCGGGCGTGATCAGATTCGCTCCCGAACTCGCCACCAGCACTGGATCGAGCACCACCGGTACGCGGCCGCCAAGTGCCTCGATCGCCGCGGCGACATGCGCGATGATGTCGATATCGTGCAGCATGCCGATCTTGATCGCATCGACCCCGATGTCGTCGATGCACGAGGCGATCTGCGCCGCCACGAATTCGCCCGGAAGCGGAGTGATCGCCTGCACGCCAATCGTGTTCTGCGCAGTGACAGCGGTGATCGCGGTCATGGCATAACCACCCAGCATGGTCACGGTCTTGATATCGGCCTGAATCCCCGCGCCGCCGCTCGAATCCGAGCCGGCGATGCTGAGGATGCGAGGGGGAGTACGGGTGCTCATGGCATGCGCTATAGCAAGTCCGCGCGCGGGCCGGGATCGTTTTTACGCGTCAACGGCTGAAGGGCGGCTTTTGGCGGCGCGGAGGTGGGGCGGTTATGGCGGGAATTGGGTGGAAAGCGGACGTTCGTGAGAGTTCAGTTTCGCGAGGCCGACCGCGTTCGAAGCAGCACTTCGATGGCTGCGAAAACCCAGAGCATCAAACATAGGTCTATGGTCGCGATAGCGGCAACAGCTGCAGCAGGGACCCATTTCGAAGTCCATGGAATATACCAGATCAACAGAGCGTGTAACGCGGCGAAGACTGCGATAGCGCACCAAAAAAACGGCTGCCGCCTAAGTCCCCACTTGAGATAGACTAAGAGGCCAAACAGTCCAATGAACATGATCAGGGGCACCGACATGTTCGATATTCCAAGGTGGTCGCAGATCACAATGACTGCGAGCGAGAGCGCCGCCCAAGGCAACAAAACACGCCATGGCAACCAAATTCTACGAGCAGCTTTGATGTCCTTTGTCGCCTGAACGATGATGGGATGCTTCATTCCTTGGACCCTCGAAAAAGTCACTGCATAAATGGATCATCCAAATTCGCCAACGTCTGCAACTGGGTCGCTTGCCGAATTTCCGCTTTTGGCGCCATTCGTATCAAAGCCGCTGTTCGGAGCGCGGGTGCGCTCACCCCTTGAACTTCCGCTCCGTGCTCGGCGGATATTTCGCGTGCAGCGCCTTGGTCCGAGTGGGGCGATCCATCAGCTCGCCGCCGCAATTGGGGCAGCGGTCGTCAAGCTCCTCGGCGCAGGTAGCGCAAAAGGTGCATTCGAAGCTGCAAATGAAGGCACCGGGCGCATCGGCGGGAAGATTCACGCCGCAGCGCTCGCAATCGGGACGCATTTCAAGCATTTGTGAAACCTCTCAATTCCGTTCGTGCTGAGCTTGTCGAAGCACTGTTCTTTCTTCCTCCGGCACCAGAAGAGAAGTGCAGCCCTTCGACTGGCTCAGGGCGAACGGAGTTTGTGTTTAGACCGCCTCCTGCAAAGCCGCGCAGATGCGCCCGACCACGGCCTCAACTTGCGCTGCGTCATCGCCCTCGGCCATAACCCGGATCAGCGGCTCGGTACCCGACGGGCGGATCACCAGCCTGCCCTTGCCCGCCAGCTCGGCCTCGGCATCGGCGATCGCTTGCCGCACCGATGCCGCAGCGAGCGGGCTGTCGCCGTCATAGCGCACGTTGCGCAGCAGTTGCGGCACGGGCTCGAACTGGTGGAGCACCTCGCTGGCAGGCTTGCCCGAACGTACCAGGCTGGCGAGCACACGCATCGCCGCGATCGTGCCGTCTCCCGTGGTTGCATGATCGAGCAGGATCATGTGGCCTGATTGCTCGCCGCCGACATTGTAGCCGCCCTGCCGCATCCGTTCGAGCACATGGCGGTCGCCCACGCTGGTGCGTTCGAGCGTCAGGCCATGGCCTTGCAGGAACCGTTCAAGTCCCAGGTTCGACATGACCGTTGCGACCACGCCGCCGCCGCGCAGTGCCTGCTTTTCGGCCATCCGCCGGGCAATCAGCGCCATTAGCTGATCGCCATCGACCGCCCGCCCATTTTCATCGACCACGATCAGCCGGTCGGCATCGCCATCGAGCGCGATCCCGATATCCGCGCCTTCCTCCAGCACCTTGGCTTGCAAGGCGCCGATCGCGGTAGAGCCGACATGATCGTTGATATTGGTGCCATCGGGACTGACCCCGATCGCGATCACCTCGGCCCCCAGCTCCCAGATCGCGGTGGGGGCAACCTTGTAGGCCGCGCCGTGCGCGCAATCGATCACCACCTTGAGCCCGTCGAAGCGGATGTCCTGCGCCACCGATTGCTTGACCGCGTGGATATAGCGACCGGCGGCATCGTCGATCCGCCGCGCGCGCCCGATCCGCGCGGCATCGGCCAGCGCCGGTCGCCCGTCGATCAGCGCCTCGATTGCCTGCTCATCGGCGTCGGACAGCTTGAAGCCGTCCGGGCCGAACAGCTTTATGCCATTGTCCTCATAAGGATTGTGGCTGGCCGAAATCATCACCCCCAGATCGGCGCGCATTTCGCGCGTCAGCAGCGCGATTGCCGGCGTGGGCAGCGGCCCGGTCATGATCACATCCATGCCGACGCTGGTAAAACCGGCCACCAGCGCGTTCTCCATCATATAACCTGACAGGCGTGTATCCTTGCCGATCACCACGCGGTGCTTGTGCGCGCCTCGCTGGAAATGCGTTCCCGCCGCCTGGCCCACGCGCATGGCGATCTCTGCGGTCATCACACCCTTGTTGGTGCGTCCCCTGATGCCATCGGTCCCGAAGTATTTGCGTGCCATGGTGCTCATGCGTTTCCTGTCAGGCTCTATAGCGGCTTTTCGAAGATCTGGTATTCACGGTTGACGGTGCTTTCGATCGCATCGGCAATCGCCACCATCCCCTGGTTGTCGTCGAGAATCCAGCCGATCTCGCCGCGCTTCGATCCGAATTGCGTTGCCGCCACCTGGCGGATCTTGCTGATCATCATGAAGGCGAGCTGGCTGGCGAGGCGCGAATTGTGCAGTTCCTTGACCACCCCCATCAGCGGCACTCGCATTCCGGCGCCCTGCGGCTTCCTCAGCCAGCGCAGCAGATGGAACCAGCCAAAGGGAAACAGCTTGCCGTTGATCGCTTTCAACACGTCATTGATGTCGGGGAAGGTCAGCATGAAGGCGGAGGGTTTGCCATCGAGTTCGGCAATGTAGTTGATCTGCTCGAAAATGATCGGCTTGAGCTTCTTACCGGCATAGGCGACTTCGGCCGGAGTAAAAGGTACGAAACCCCAGTTGTTCGACCAGGCATCGTTGAGGATCGCAAGCACGGTTGCGGCCTCCTCGTCCCAGCGGCTTTTGTCCACCGGGCGGATGCGAATCCGTTCATTGCGCTCGCCCGACTTGACGATCCGCTGGATCAGCGGCGGAAATTCGTTCGAAACCTCGATCTCGTAAGTGAGAAGCGATTTGGCCTTGGTGTAGCCATGGCTTTCGATCCAGCCTCGATAATGCGCCGGGTGATGCCCCATCATGATCATCGGCGCATGGTCCTGCCCCTTGACCAGCAGGCCCGGTTCTTCCCAAATCGACATCGAAATCGGGCCGAGCGAGCGGGTCATGCCCTGGCCACGCAGCCAGTCCTCCGCAGCGTTCAGCAAGGCATGGGCGGTTTCCTCGTCCTCGGCATCGAAATAGCCGAAATTGCCCGTGCCCGGGCCAAATCCCTGTTCAGGCGGCATGGCCAGCGCCAGCTCGTCGATATGCGCCGAAATCCGCCCCACCAGAGCGCCGCTCCGGCGTGCGAGGAACAGTTGCGCGCGCGCATGGCCGAAGAAGGGGTTCTTGTCCGGATCGACCAGCTCAAGCTGCTCGGAGCGCAATTGCGGAACCGAATGCGGCTCGCGGGCGGCAAAGCGCCGGCCTAGGTCGACGAATTGGCCGCGGCCCTTGGCGCCGTTAACCGGCTCGATCACAATTTCATCTGGCTTTTCTGGCACGTTTGATCCTGCGCAAGGTTACTGGCTGCTGTGTGGCCATAAAGATGCCGTTCGGGCAAGCCAATCGATTACTCTGGCCAAAAAACCTTGTTTGTCCTTGAGGCCCATTATGCCCTATGGGCTGACGACGGATTGAAAGACCATGGCATTGCAAGACCCCCTCGACCAGACCGCCGCACCAATGCCTGCGCAAAAGCCAGCAACGCGCCTCGACTTCATCGATCACGATGACAAGGCCATGCTGCGCGCCGCGCGCGAGGCGACCAGGGACCTGGGTCAGGCGCGAGCCGCGATATATTGGCCCGACATGCTGGGCTCGGCGGCGCTGGGCTATGCCATGCTTGCGCTCGCCATCCTTGTCCAAAGCCCATGGGTCATGCTGGGCGCGGGTCTGGTCAGCGCGCTGGCGCTCTATCGCGCACTGCTGTTCATCCACGAGCTGACGCATATCCACCGCGATGCCCTGCCGGGGTTCCGGATCGTGTGGAATCTGCTGGTGGGGATTCCCCTGCTCCTCCCGTCGTTCATGTATGAAGGAGTGCACACGCTGCACCACAAGCGCACGCAATATGGCACGATCGAGGACCCCGAATATCTACCGCTGGCACTGATGAAGCCGTGGAGCTTGCCTGCCTTCGTGCTGATCGCGCTGCTCGCCCCGGTCGCGCTGCTGCTGCGCTCCGCCGTGCTGGTGCCGCTGGGTCTCGTCATTCCACCGCTGCACACGCTGGTATGGCAGCGCGCCTCGGCGCTGATGATCAACCCCGAATTCCGCCGCAAACCGCCCGAGGGTGCGTTCAGGACCATGGTGCTGTGGCAGGAGTTCGGCGCGTTCGTGTGGGCATGGTTGCTGCTTGCCAGCCCGCTGGTGCTGGGCTGGCGTCCGTTGCTGATCGCGCTCGCAATCGTCTCGCTAACTGCGGTGCTCAACCAGTTGCGCACGCTGGTGGCGCACCTGTGGGAGAATGATGGCCAGCCGATGACGGTGACCGCGCAGTTCCTCGACAGCGTCAATATCCCGCCGCCCGGCCCCGCGGCCGAGCTGTGGGCGCCGGTGGGATTGCGTTATCACGCGCTGCACCACCTGATGCCGTCAATGCCCTATCACGATCTGCCCGAGGCGCACCGGCGGCTGGTGGCCGAGCTTGGCCATCCTTCGACCTATGACGGGGCCAATCACCATGGCATGCTCGAACTGGTTGCGCGGATCGCGAAGAGCACGATGATTCCGCGCCATTAATCGCGCAGTCTGCCCTATACGGCACCGCTCAGCAAATGGATCATTGCGCAGCGCCTTTGCCGCGGCAGCCCATCGGCTTCCTCATCATCAAGATATGCCGCCAAGCGCGGATGGAAGACCGGATCTTCGATTTCGTCAAAGCCCAGCCGAGCATAGAAGGGGCCGTTCCAGGCCAGGTCGCGATAGGTGGTTAGCGTCAACGCCCTGAACCCGCAGTTGCGCGCATCGATCTGGCTTGCGCGGATCATTCCCGCCCCAATGCCCCGGCGCTGATGGGCGGGATGCACATTCATTTCGCAAATATGCAGCTCGCGGCCGCATGGTTCGGCGATCAGGAAACCGGCCATTTCCTCTCCGACATGGGCGACCAGGCAATGGCCGCGCGCGACCAGCGGGCGCAGGTCGGCAGGCTCCCACGTTTCATCAAAGTCAAACATGGCAAGCTCCGCTTCGGTTGCGAACAGCTTGCTCGCAGCCGATTCGATCGCGGGCATGTGATCGGTATCCTGATCGCGCGCGAGACGTAGGGTCCAGGCGTTCATTCCTCGGTTCGGATGAGGACGGTCTCGCCCACCAGCAGAAACAGCAGGAACGGCCCCCATGCAGCGAGCATGGGCGGATAGCCGCCAAAGCTGCCCATGGCGAGCGCGGCGTTGTCGACCACGAAAAAAGTAAAGCCCAGCGCCATTCCGATTATTGCGCGCAGGAACAGCTGGCCCGAGCGCGCAAGGCCAAAGGCGGCGACTGCGCCCAACAGCGGCATCAGGAATGCCGATAGCGGGCCTGACAGCTTGTGCCACCACTTGGCGCGCAATTCGCCCGTACGCCGCCCTGCGGTTTCATAGGCGTCGATCGAATCCCACAGTTCGAGGAAGGACTGCCCATCGGCATCGACGGCTTCCAGATCGATCTGCTGCGGGGTGAGCAGTGTGCCGACGGTCACGGACGAAATGCTTTTCGAGCTGGCGGTTTCAACGTCGAAGCGGGTGGCATTTTCCAGCCGCCAACCGGGCGCGGCAAAAGTGGCGCTGGGTGCGCGCACCTGTTCCATAAGGCGGCCATCGCTGCCGCGACCATACCAGGTGACATCGTGCAGAGTGATTGCGCTACCCGATCCGGTAACGGTTGCCGCGCTGAGAATGTCGCTCCCGGTAGACAGATAGACATTGGCTTTGACGTCTGAATCTTGCGGCACCGGGCCGAATTCGGCCGCTTCCCACGCCTTGAGCGTTGCGGTCGCCCGCGTCGTCACCCTTTCGTTGAAGGCAAAGCTGATCACCGATATTAGCGCCGCGGTCAGAAGCAGTGGCGCCAGCACCTGGTGCGCGGACAGGCCCGCCGCCTTCATCGAAATGACCTCGCTGTTCTGGTTGAGCGTCACCAGCGCGATGATGGTCGCCAGAAGCACCGAATAGGGTACGAATTGCGCGATCAGCTGCGGTACACGCAGACCGACATAGGTCCACAACTCTGCTTCGCCATTGCCCTCGACGGCAAGGATCTTACCGCTGCTGGATAGCAGGTCGAGCGCCATCAGCACCAGCACCAGCATCACCAATACCGCAAAGATGCGCGCCGCAAACAGCTTGGCGAGATAACGCGTCAGCGTTCGCGAGGGGAGGAAGGTCAACTGCACCGGGTTAAAACTCTGCATGTCCTATTCTGCCAGTGCCGGTTCGAATTGGGCCAGCTGGCCCGGCCGCTTGCGGCGCAGCAGCTTGCGCAAACGTTTTGACAGCCTGCTGAAACCGTATTCGAGCGCGCCAATCGGCTGCCCGCCGGGGACGAAAGCGACGCGGTAATACATCCACACGATCAGCGCCGCGAAGATCACGAACGGCCCCCACAGCGCCAGCACAGGCTCGATCCGCCCCAATGTGGCGATGTCTTCCCCATACTGGTTGACCTTGTGATAGGCGACCACCATCACGATCGAGACGAACACGCCCAACGCGCTGGTCGATCGTTTGGGCGGAATGGCCAGCGAAACCGCCAGTAGCGGCATCAGCAGCATCATGACCACTTCGACCATGCGGAAATTGAAACTGGCCTGGCTGGCATCGCGCCTGGCTTGCGTCTCCCCCTTGTTCCAGCCGATTTTCAGAAGCTCGGGCAGGATATACTCGCGTTCTGCCCCGCCGCGTCCGCGAAATTCTTCGATTTTGGGCAAGTCGATCGGAAGGTCATGGCGGGTGAAGCTGAGCACGCGCGGGGACTTGCCGCCGGTATCCTGCACGATCGTGCCATCGGAAAGCCGCAGGATGATCGTATCCGGGCTGTCGCTCGTGGCGAGGAACGCACCTTCGCGCGCGCTGATCGAAAGCACCTGCCCTTTGGCATTGGCGACGCGGGCAAAAATGCCCTTCAGGCGCCGGCCATCATCTTCACTTTCCTCGATCCTCAAGGCCATGCGGTCCTTGAGCGTGGTGAATTCACCCACCTTGATCGAAGCGCCAAGCGCGCCCGAACGCAATTCATATTCCATCTGTTCGTAGTAATAGCGGCTGATCGGCTGGACATAGAAGACCAGCGCCACATTCACCGCCAGCAGAACCAGCGCGATCGCATAAGGAACGCGCAGCAGCCGGTGATAGGACAACCCCACCGCGCGCAGGACATCGAGCTCGTTGGTCGTGGCCAGCTTGCGGAAGGCGAGCAGTATGCCCAGCAGCAGGCCCAGCGGAATGGCAAGGCTGGCATATTCGGGGATCAGCGCGCCAAGCATCTTGAACACAACCGAGAGCGGTCCGCCTTCGACCGCGACGAAATCGAACAACCGGCGCATCTTGTCGATCAGCAGCAACGAGGCAGCCAGCGCAAACACGCCCAGCATCGGGAAGATCACCAGGCGAAAGATATAGCGATCAATGGAGGGGAGAAAGCTGGGCACAGTGCGTTCAATTAGTCCTTCTGCGCACTGCACCTAGCGCATCGTGCCGAAAAGGGGAAACCGGTTTTCGGCCTTGTGTGGCGCGCGAGAGACCTAAGCCTTTTCCAGCGTGCATTGCAGCGGATGCTGGTTCTGCCGCGCGAAATCCATCACCTGGTTGACCTTGGTTTCCGCAACTTCATAGGGGAAGATGCCGCACACGCCCACGCCTTTCTGATGAACATGCAGCATGACACGGGTGGCCTGCTCGAGATCCATCCCGAAGAAGCGTTTGAGCGCCATCACCACGAATTCCATCGGGGTGTAATCATCATTGAGCATCAGCACTTTGTACTGGCTAGGCCTTTTGGGCCGGGCGCGGGTCTTGGTGGCGATGCCGACTTCTTTTTCGGTGCCCGTGTCGTCGCCATCCCCCGCCATGGCTGTGGAGAGGGGCAGCGTATCGACGTTGCGAAGCGGGGAATTGTCTGTTTGCATGGATGAGCTTCAATATCGCATTGCCGGGCACATTCACAAGATGCTCGATGAAAGGTGCGGCCTTACACCAACAGTTTGAGCCACGGTATGCGCCGTATTATGAAGCCTGGCGGTTAACGCCGGGCAAACGCCAGCGATCCATGCAAGAAGGACCGGAAGGACTTTCCAGCCCGTCGGGACCCCCGAACCATACAAAAAGGGCCGGAAGGACTTTTCAGTTCTTCGAGACCCCCGAACCATGCAAAAAGGGTCGGAAGGACTTTTCAGTTCTTCGAGACCCCCGAACCATGCAAAAAGGGTCGGAAGGACTTTTCAGTCCGTCGAGACCCCCGAACCATGCAAAAAGGGTCGGAAGGACTTTTCAGTCCGTCCGACCCTTGTCCCTAAGCCAGGATGGAGGGAGAGGAGATATCCCGGCCTGGTGGAGCCTGTCTGCCCTAAGGCTCAGGCTGCCTTCTTGATACGCTCAGCGGCAAGGCTGACGCGGTTCGAGATCGGCGCGAAAGCTTCGTTGTAAAGCTTGACCAGCGCTTCGGTGCGCTTCGAACCGAACGAGACGGCGGCGTCGAAATTGCGACGGGCCAGTTCGCCCTGAAGCTGCATGAATTCGGTCGGCGACTGAACGGCGGCGATCTTCTTCATGTCTTCGGTGACGGTTTCGACAACGCTCTTGGTGGACGCGATCTCTTCGCGGCCCAGCGCCTGGATGCCGGTGAACAGGATCTTGCCCGATTCGACCAGGGCTTCGACATTGCCCTTGCTGAATTCGGTAACTTCCGAAGTGAGCTCGCCGGTCTTGGCATAGGCGGTCTTCACGCGGGTCTGAACGTCGGCGGCCATTTCCTTGGCAGTCTTGGCGAAATCGGTTTCGTTGGCTTTGGCCATGATTGTGTCCTTGAATTTGAGGAGGGGATTTGAGGTGGTTTTTGCCGGTGTCTTCACCGTCTTGGGTGCGGGCTTGGCTGCAGGAGCCTTCTTTGCCGCAGGCTTGCTGGCGGCGATCTTCTTCACAGCCTTTTTCGGCGCTGCCTTCTTCGGGGCTGCCTTTTTCGGGGCGACCTTGATTGCGGCTTTGGGGGCTGCAACCTTGGGGGTTGCGACTTGGGCTGGCTTGGCTTCGGGCTTGGCAGGCGCGACCGCGCTCTTTGCGATCACGCCATCCTTGGCGGATGCTTCGGCATAGGCCTTTTCGGCTGCTGCATCGATCTTTGAAGTGGCGTTGGTAGCCATGGGAACCTCGCTTTATGTTGCACTGCACAAAATAGAGATTGCAACTGCGAAGTCAAGGCTTTTTTGTGCACTGCACAATAATTAAGAAGTCTATGGAATATCAGGCCGTTAACGTGTTTTCACATAGCGTCCCGGGGCATCCTCGATCACCGAATCGCCCTTGCCGCCGGGCTTGCGCTTGCCCTTTGAGGCGACGCGCGCGCCATCCTGCGCTTCGAGCCAGGCGAGCCAATGTGGCCACCAGCTCCCCGGATGTTCAACGGCGCCTTCGACAAATTCGGCAAACGAAGCGGCGTGGCTGTCACCTGTCCAATACTGGTATTTGTCCGCTGCAGGTGGATTGATCACCCCTGCGATATGGCCGGAACCGGCGAGCAGGAATTCGAGCGGGCCCTTCAAGTGCCCGGTGATGCGCCACACACTTTGCGCCGGGGCGATATGGTCTTCGCGGCCAGCCTGCACATAGGCCGGCGTTTCCACCCGCGTCAGATCGATCGGTGTCCCATCGGCGCTTAGCGAATCGGGCACCACCAGTCGATTGTCTCGATAGAGGTCGCGCAGATAGGCGCCATGCCATTTGCCGGGCAGGTTGGTGACATCGCCATTCCAGTGCAGCAGGTCGAACGCCGGATAATCTTCGCCCAGAAGGTAATTGTTGACGACATAATTCCAGATCAGGTCCTTGCCGCGCAGCGAATTGAAGGTCGCGGCCAGATAGCGCCCATCCAGAAAGCCGTCGTGCGCAAGGCTCTGGATCATCTCGAGCTGCCCGTCATCGATGAAGCTCTTGAGTTCACCGCTCTTCTCGAAATCGACCTGCGCGGTGAAGAAGGTGACGCTCCTGACCTTGTCCGCCTCACCCCGCCGCGCCAGCACCGCCAGCGTAGCGGCCAGCGTGGTCCCGGCAACGC
>Ga0155642_1428_pt1 | contig 15830 bp, 11 predicted proteins | sample RifCSPhighO2_12_FD_107299 | JGI IMG/M metagenome (GOLD analysis project Ga0155642, IMG submission 107299) | Erythrobacter sp. RIFCSPHIGHO2_12_FULL_63_10 | reverse complement strand
GCTGATGATGTTTTCACGCGGTGTGCCCACGATCTATTACGGCGACGAGCAGGGCTTCGTTTCGGATTCGGGCGATCAGGGCGCGCGCGAAACCATGTTCGCAGGGCAGACCGCCGAATATCTCGACAATGACTTGGTCGCGACCGATGCCACGGTGGCGGACGCCAATTTTGACGCCGCACATCCGATCTATCGGGCGATCGCGGCGATGGCACAGGTCCGCCTCGCCCAGCCTGCGCTGCGCCGGGGCGACCAGATGACGCGCCATTCTGACCTCAATGGCGGCGTGTTCGTGATCTCGCGGATCGACCCAGCTGACGGTGGCGAAATCGTGATCGGCTTCAATGCCGCTAACGAGGCACGGTCGATCGCCTTTCCAGTGGATGGTCGCTCGCTCGCTTGGGAAGGGCTGATGGGCTCCTGCCCGGCGCGCTCACAGGCGCCCGGCGTCTATCGGATCGAGCTACCCGCAACCGGATTTCTAGTATGCAAGTCGGAGTTTTGACCCTGTGAGCCAATCGCGTGCCAAAAATGTTGAAGTGTTGCCGGATGCGAGCGGAGATTGGTGGCGCGGTGCCGTCATCTACCAGATCTATCCGCGCAGCTTCCGCGACACCAATGGCGACGGGATCGGGGACTTGAGCGGGATTGTCGAAGGGCTCGACTATATCGCTTCGCTGGGTGTCGATGGCATCTGGATTTCGCCCTTCTTCACCTCGCCGATGGATGATTTCGGTTATGACGTGGCCGATTATTGCGGGATCGATCCGATCTTCGGCGATTTTGCCGATTTCGACCGCATCATCGAAAAGGCGCATGGGCTGGGCCTCAAGGTCATCATCGACCAGGTCTATTCGCACACGTCAGACCAGCACGCGTGGTTTCAGCAAAGCCGGGCCGATCACACCAATACCATGGCAGACTGGTATGTCTGGGCCGATGCCAAGGCTGACGGATCGCCGCCATCGAACTGGCAGTCGGTGTTCGGCGGCTCGGCCTGGCAATGGGACGGCCCGCGCAAGCAATATTATTTGCACAATTTCCTGACCAGCCAGCCCGATCTCAACCTCCATAATGTCGAGGTGCAGGACGCGTTGCTCAAGGTGGCGCGGTTCTGGCTCGATCACGGCGTCGATGGCTTCCGGCTCGATGCGATCAATTTCGCGATGCACGATCCGCAACTGCGCGACAATCCGCCATCGGGCCGCGCGCACGATCAGGTCACCCGGCCGTTCGACATGCAGCGGCATGTGTTCAGCCAGTCGCATCCCGATATTCCGCGCTTCCTCGAACGGATCCGGCAGGTGATCGACGAATATCCTGACCGGTTTACGGTTGCCGAAGTGGGCGGGCCGGAACCCCTGGCCGAGATGAAGGCGTTTACTGCCGAAGCAAGGCGGCTCGATTCGGCATACAATTTCGATTTCCTTTATGCCCCGAAGCTCACTGCCGCGCTGGTCAAGGAGTCGCTGTCGCACTGGACTGGCGAGGCGGGTGAGGGTTGGCCGTCGTGGGCCTTTTCAAATCACGATGCCCCGCGCGCGATCACGCGGTGGAGCAACGGTGCCAACAGCGCGCAGGTCAGTCGGCTGATGATGTTGCTGCTCACTGCACTAAGGGGCAATGCCTTCATCTATCAGGGCGAGGAACTGGGCCTGCCGCAGGGCGAAGTCGCCTTTGAAGACCTGCAAGACCCCGAGGCGATTGCCAACTGGCCGCACACTTTGGGGCGCGACGGCGCGCGCACGCCTCTGCCCTGGGCGAGCACAGCGCACAACGCCGGCTTCACCTCGGCGGCGAAGGCCTGGCTCCGGCTCGACGCCGCGCATTCGCCGCTGGCCATCGATGTGCAGTCGGGCGATCCGGCGTCGATGCTCAATTTCACCCGCCAACTGCTGGCCCAGCGCCGTTTGCTGCCCGCGCTCGCCGATGGGGATATTCGCCTGCTTGACGCGCCAGACGAGATTGTCGCCTTTACCCGCAGCGACCAATCGGGCAGCGTGCTTTGCGCCTTCAACTTGTCCGATCACATTGTGGGCTGGTCACCGGATGAGGAACTGGGCAGAAGCGTGATTGTCGCAAGCGATGGGGAAGTGGGATCGATGCAGCAATTGCCCGCAGTCATGCCGCCAATGTCGGGCTATTGGGCGGTTCCCGCAACCGGGGGCGATTGATGGCGGATTCGGATCGCAATGCCAACAAAGGTGCACGGCTGGAAGATATCGCGCTGGCGGCTGGGGTTTCCATTTCCACCGTTTCGCGTGCGCTGAATGACAGCCCTGCGGTCAAGCGCCGCACCAAGCAGGCCATCTGGAAAATCGCGCGCGAACACGATTATGACTTTCGCCACAACATGCCCAAGGGTCCGGCGGGTGCCGAGGCGACGATCGCGGTTGTGGTGCCTGCCCCGCAAGGGCGCGACAGCCGCGTGGCGGATCCGTTCTTTCTCGAACTTCTGGCTGGCATTGCCGAAGCCGCGCGCGAACGCAATGCCGATTTGCTCGTCAGCCACCTCAGCCCAGGCTCTGCCGAAGACCTCGAATACGCCATGGCCACAAGCCGCGCGACCGGGGTGATTTTCATCGGCCAAAGCTCGCTGCACCATGCCTTCAACGCGCTGGCCAAGCGCGACAACCGCTTCGTCGTTTGGGGTGCAGGCTTTCCTGACGCCGAGTATTGTTCGGTCGGGTCGGACAATTTCCTGGGCGGCAGGCGCGCCGCCGCGCATCTGGCGCGGCTGGGGCGCAAACGCATCGTGTTTCTGGGCGATACCGAAGCGCCCGAGGCCGAGCAGCGCTATCGCGGATATCGCGAGGCGCTCGACAATGCCGGGCTGAAATTTGATCAGGAGCTGGCCATCCCCGCGCATTTCGACGTGCATTCGGGCGAAGCGGCTACGCGCTCTGCAATCGACCGGGGTGTCGAGTTTGACGGCGTTTTTGCCGCCAGCGACCTGATCGCGATTGGTGCGATGCGCGCGCTGACCCGCGCCGGGCTCAGCGTGCCGGGCGATGTGTCGGTAGTCGGTTATGACAATATCCCGGCCTCGCGGCTGGTCACGCCCCGGCTGACCACGATTGATCAGGACGCCAATCTGGCCGGGCGCATGCTGGTGTCGAAGCTGATCGATACGCAGGGCGGGGCGGCAACTTCCGACCGGATGGAGACGAGCCTGCTGATCCGCGAGAGCTGCGGCGGATAGAAGGGGGCATCGCGTTGGCGCAGGAATTTGCCCCGATTGAACAAATCCTCATCGTGGGTGGGGGTAGCGCCGGGTGGATGACCGCCGCCGCCCTGGCCGAAAGCCTTGGCACTGCCTGCCGCATCACGCTGGTCGAATCCGAAGAAATCGGCATCATCGGGGTGGGCGAAGCAACCATCCCGCCGATCAAGTACTTCAACCAGCGCCTGGGCATCGACGAAGCGACTTTCGTGCGCGAGACCAGTGGTTCCTTCAAGCTCGGCATCCAGTTCGTCGATTGGGCGCGGATCGGGCACAGCTATTTCCATCCCTTTGGCCAGCACGGGGCCGAATTCGATCCTGTGCCCTTCTATCATTACTGGATGCGCGAGAGCCTGGCCGGAAATGTCGAGGGGCCGATCGACGATTTCTCGATGGCCTGGGCCATGGCCCGCGCAGGCAAGTTTTCGCATCCATTGGCTGACCGGCGGCAGATCCAGTCGACCTTCGACTATGCCTATCACTTCGATGCCTCGCTCTACGCCGCGTTCCTGCGCAAATATGCCGAAGCGCGCGGGGTTACGCGGGTCGAGGGGCGCGTGGTCGATGTCGCGCTCGATCCCGAGAGCGGGGCGATTGGCAGCATCACGCTGGCCGACGGGCAGAAGCTCGAGGCGGAATTCTTCGTCGATTGCAGCGGCTTTCGCGGGCTCCTGATCGAGGATGCACTGGAGGCGGGTTACGAAAACTGGCAGCATTGGCTGCCCTGCGACCGGGCGATTGCCGCGCCCTGCGCGCGCAGCGCGGTGACCACGCCCTATACCCGCTCGACCGCGCTGGCGGCGGGGTGGCAATGGCGCATCCCGCTCCAGCACCGCACCGGCAATGGCTATGTCCATTGTTCGAGCTTCATCCGCGAGGATGAGGCGACCGGCGCGCTGGTCGGCGCGCTTGACGGCGAATTGCTGGGGGATCCCAGGACGGTGCGCTTCGTCACCGGGCGCAGGCGTGAATTCTGGGTGAAGAACTGCGTCGCCATCGGGCTTTCGGCAGGGTTCATGGAGCCGCTCGAATCGACCGCGCTGCACCTGATCCAGTACGGCATCCTGAGGCTGCTGGCGCTGTTTCCCGACCGCGAGATGTCACCGCTGCTGGCGCGCGAATACAACGCGCAGACCGCCACGGAATACGAGCGGGTGCGCGATTTCCTGATCCTGCATTACAAGGCCAACCAGCGCGGAGACGCCGAGCTGTGGCGCTACTGCGCGGCGATGGATATTCCGGACAGCCTGCAATACAAAATCGACCACTTCCGCAATTACGGCCTGCTGGTGTCCGACGAGCGCGAGCTGTTCAATAACCCCAGCTGGATCGCGGTCTATTTGGGGCAGGGGATTGTCCCGCGCCGCGCGCCTGCGATTACCGCGATGCGGCCGGGCGTGCCGGTTGCCGACCGGCTGCGCGCAATCTCGCTGGCAATGGACGAAGCGGTCGCCGCCATGCCCGAACATGACACTTTCATAGCGCAGCACTGCCCCAGCCCATATCGGTAAGGCGACTTCTCCCTCTCCCCGATTGGGGAGAGGATACCTCCTCAAAAGAAAAAGGCCCGCCGGTTTCCCGGCGAGCCTTCCGCAATTCCAAAAATTGTCTGATGACGATCAGAATTCCTTCTTGAGCGTCACGTTGTAGGTCCGGCCATAAAGTTCGTGGCGGCTGGCGGCGTTGCCGATAACATCGCCCGAGCTGTTGAACAGGTCGTTCTGCGTAACGAAGGGTTCGTTGGTGATGTTGAACACTTCGAACTGGATGCCGAAACCGCTCAGGAAATCGTCGCGCTCCTGGAACGTGTAACCGATCTGGCCATCGATGATGGTTTCCACCCGGGCATCGGAACCGGACAGGCTGCCGTCGAAATTCTGGACTTCGGAGAGGAAGCCATCACGATAGCGCGCGCTCAGCTTGGCCTGCCAGCCGTTCTTCTCGTAGAAAAGGTCGGAAGACCAGACATATTCCGAATAGCCCGGAATCTTGAGTGGCACGCCGTTCTGGTCATCGACGCTGGCATCGGCATAGGTAATGCTGAAGCTGCCGCCGAACCCGTCGAACGTATCGGTGAAGTCGGCGAAGTCGAGCCGCAACGTGCCCTCGATCCCGGTGATCTTTCCGCTCGAGAAGTTGACTGGACCGTTGAACACGGCGGTGGCAAGCTCGGGAGCATTGACCAGAATCGCGCCGAAACCAGCGTTTTCAATTTGCTGGGTAACGTCCAGAATCTGCGAGAAATCGATCACCCAATCGCCCAGGTCCTTGTGAAACAGCGCGATAGCCAGCGCCGAGGTCTTGGAGAAATACTTCTCGAACGAGATGTCATACGATGTCGATTTGTATGGCCGCAGGTTGGGGTTGCCGCCACTCAGGTTGAAGCACACCAGCGATGGCGGGTTGAATCCGATTACCGTATCGGGGATCTGGTCGCCATTGGTGTCGGTGCAGCTCAGCGCGTTGACGTTGAGGCTCTGGTTAGCCGCCAACTGGTCGAGCCTGGGCCGGGTTATCGTCTTGGCGAAGGCCAGCTTGACGAAGGTGTCCTCTGCCACTTCGAAGGCGAGATTGGCACTCGGCAGCCAGCGGTCATAGCTGTCCTTGACATTGTTCAGCAGCCCGCCGCGGATCGTACCCGTCGATTTCTGCGTGGAATCGACATATTGCAGCCCCACGTTACCGCGCAGCGGCATTCCGCCGAGATCGGCATCGATATTGATCATGCCGTAAAGCGTGTGGATCTGCTCTGCCACGGTCCATTCGGTATCGAACGTGGCCTTCTCGACCAGATAGGTTCCATCGGTCAGGAAGCTCGAGGGATCATAGGCAATGATGTTCATACCCAGCGATCCGGTCTTGGTTACACCAACGATCGAACCCGCCGGAATGGCCAGCGAACTATCGGTGAATGCGGCCGACGGACGCAGGAACGCTTCGTTCGAATCGAAGTCCTTCTGGCGATCGGTGTAGATATAGCCCAGCGTCACGCTGGAGATGAAGCCGTTGTCGAGATCGTAATCGAGCGCGCCGCGCAGCTGGTGCAGTTCGTCGTCGATCTTGGGCTCCTTGATGAAGCCGACCTGGCCCCAGCCGCCCGGATCGGTCAGCAGGACCAGGTTGGGATCGGTGTAATCGAGAAGGCTCGAAATCGAGTACTGACCGTTCTGGGGAATGGTGAAGGTCAGCGTGTCCGACGGACCGCTACCGTTGCGGCCAGTTCCCGCATAGGATTCGTAGTCGATGTCGTTGCGGTTGAGGGTCGAGTACCCGTAATCTATCGTGAAGTTGAGACGATCGCTGACATCGTACGAGAGGTTGGTGCCGATCGCGAAGATTTCCGCGCTGTTGCCTTCTGTGTCTGTGCGCAAAATCGGGAACACATTGGAAAAGGTTGCTGTGTCTGCGAAGGGCCCCGTGCCGGTAGCGCCCTCAAAGACCGCGCCACCATTGGTGCTCCACGATGCGATCGGGGTTTCGGTGCCGCGGAAAATGCCCTTGTCCTTGGTATCGGTGTAGAAAGCATCGATCGTCAGCTGGAAGCTGTCATTGGGCTCGAACTGCAACGCGCCGGTGACCGAGGTCCGCTCGAAGTCGCGCGAAACAACGCCCTGGCGCGGGTTGTCCGCCGGATAGATCACACCATTGGCATCGGTTGCGACCTGGAAGCGGTTGGTCTTGAGCTCGCGCGAGATGAAATGCGTCGGGTTCGACTGTTGGGTAATGCCAAATGCCCAGCCGATAGTCCCGTCTTCGTTCTGGTCGATATAGGAGCCGAACAGGCGATAGCCCTGATCGCTGAAATCGGGGTTGAGCTTTCCGCTGCCGCTCTGGACGCCGCGCACCGAGAGGTTGATCTTGCGCTCGCTGTAGGACAGCGGACGGATCGTGCGCAGGTCGACGACGCCGGCTATTCCGGTTGCCACCAACGAAGCGTTGGGGGTCTTGTAAACCACGCCCTGCGAAATCAGTTCCGATGGGAACTGGTCGAATTCGATGCCGCGATTGTTGCCGGCCGAAACCACTTCACGGCCGTTGAGCAGCGCCAGCGAGAAATCGGGGCCAAGACCGCGGATCGAAATCTGCTGCGAGCGGCCGCGCACGCGCTGGGCGGTGACACCGGGCAGGCGGGCAAGCGCGTCGGCGATCGAGAGATCGGGCAGTTTGCCGATATCTTCGGCCGAGATCACCTCGACGATGCCGGTTGCATCGCGCTTGGCATCGAGGGAATTCTCGATCGATGCGCGAATGCCGGTCACCACGATGGTGCCTTCCTCGCCTTCCGCGTCGCCTGCCTCCTGCGCCAATGCGGGCGCGCTGCCGATCAGAATGGCCAAGCCTGTGGCAGCTGAACAAAGCAGCCGGGTACTCGCGGAAAATCGATCCAGTCTCATACTAACCTCCCCTTGTGAGACGCATTCAGTGCGACACTTTGCGTCTTTGCAGGTTTTTTCATAGCGCAAAAAATGCGGGTGGTAAATCGCAAATCCCAATTGTCCCGGTTATGCGCTTTGAAGCCATAAAATGATGGAAAACCATTATGATAAGCATGGTTTTTGGCCTCCAACTTTACTCGTGACGCGATTTTTTCAACCGATGGGTGGCGTTTGCGCCACACTTACCCCGGCTGAGACTCGCAAATCCGGCCTCGTCTCGGGCGCCGAATTAAAGTCGGGGCCGCTCCCTAAGGGAAAAATACCATAATATTAGAGATATATGGAGAATGCAGTGTCAAGCATTTGGATTTAAGCGCAGCCTTTGGTAGCTTGCTATCCGCAGCAATCATGCTGCATTGCGGTAGGATCGACATGGCGAATTGGGCAATCTCGCTGGAAAACGCCGCGGTCGAAGAGTTTTCGTTTCAAAAGCATACGCTTGCTACAATCGACGGGTTTCTGGAAGATCCCGAATTCGTTGCCGGAACCGCTAATTTGCAAAAATTTGCATCAATCACTCCGCAATACCCGGGCCTGCGCGCGCCTCTCGATCAGGCGGTGATCGATCCCTGGCTTGAACACTTGTCGCCTTTGCTCTCGCGCGCCTTCAGCAAGCGCGAAGGGCGCTGGTCGATGCACGGCTGGTATTCGATCGTCACCTGCCGCCCTGACCGGCTGCTGCCGATCCAGCGGCTGCCGCATGTTGACGGAACCGATCCCGACCAATTCGCGCTGATGCTCTATCTGCACGGCACGGGTCATGGCGGCACGGCCTTCTTCCGCCACAAATCGACCGGGCTGGAGGCACTGACCGAAGAGAATTATCCGCGTTACAAGGCGGCGCTTGAGGGCGAAGTTGCCCGGCTGGGGTTGCCGCCAGCAGAATATGTGACGGACGGGGAGCCTCTGTTCGAGCGTACGCATGCCAGCCCGGGGCGCTTCAACCAGGCGATATTCTATCGCGGCAATCTGCTGCATAGCGGGGTGATAGACAATGACCTGCCCCTGCCCGCCGATCCGCAAACGGGTCGCCTCACCATCAATTGCTTCCTGAGGCCGCCTGCATGATTAACGAACTGGCCTGATGCGCGGGCTGCGAAAGGACATACTGCATGAACCGTGATGGCATCGACCGGCTGGTGATCGTGGGCGGCGGAACCGCCGGCTGGATTGCCGCGGCGGCCTTCGTGCGGTTGCTCGGCCACCAGACCCGAATCGAACTGGTCGAATCCGATGCCATCGGCACCGTCGGCGTGGGTGAGGCGACCATTCCCCAGATCATCCGCCTCAACACCGTGCTCGGCCTCGACGAGAACGATTTCCTGCGCTTCTGCAAGGGCACGTTCAAGTTGGGGATCGAATTCGTCGACTGGTCGGGGCCAGGCTCGCGCTATCTGCACACCTTCGGCGATGCGGGGATCAACCTGGGCAGTGTCCACTTCCACCATTACTGGCGCCGCCACGCGATGCGCGGGGGCAAGGAACGGCTGTGGGACTATTCGCTCCACCAGATGGCGGTGGACGAGGGCAGGTTCGGCAAGCTCGATCGGGTCGGCAACACGCAGATGACCGGCCTTGCCTACGCCTATCACTTCGATGCCAGCCTCTATGCGCGCTACCTGCGCAATTATTGCGAGCAGTGGGGTGTCACGCGCACCGAAGGCATGGTGCAAAACGTTGTGCGCGACGGTGAGAGCGGCGACATCCGTTCGATCGAGCTCGACAATGGCAAGAGCGTTGCGGGCGATTTCTTCATCGACTGCACCGGCTTTCGCGCGCTGTTGCTGGGACAGGAGCTGGGCGTGGACTATCTCGACTGGTCGCGCTGGCTGCCGTGCGACCGTGCGCTGGCAGTGCCGAGCGAGCGGATGGAGAAAATACCGCCCTTCACCCGTGCCACGGCAAGGCAGGCGGGGTGGCAATGGCGCATCCCGCTCCAGCACCGCACCGGCAACGGGCACGTCTATTCGAGCGGATTCATGTCCGACGATGAGGCCGCGCGGCTGCTGCTTGGCAATCTCGACACGAAGGCACTCGATGATCCACGTCCGATCCGCTTCACCACCGGACGGCGGAGCAGCTTCTGGTCGCACAATTGCGTCGCCATCGGGCTTTCGAGCGGATTTCTCGAACCGCTCGAATCGACCAGCATCCACCTCATCCAGTCGAACGTCAGCCGCTTGATCGAAATGTTCCCGCGCGCGCAGATCGGCGATGCCGAACGCGACGAATACAACCGCCGGACCATCCACGAATTCGAACAGGTGCGCGATTTCCTGATCCTGCACTATTATCTGAACGCGCGCGAGGATGGCGAGTTCTGGCGCTATTGCCGCAACATGGCGCTGCCCGACCCGATCAGGGACAAGATCGCGCTGTTCGCGGCTTCGGGGCGGATTGGGCGCGATGTCGACGATCTGTTCCGAGATGCCAGCTGGGCGCAGGTCATGCTGGGGCAGGGGATCCTGCCCGCGGATTACAACCCGATGGCCGACCAGATGAACGATGCGCAGCTTGCGCAGTTCATGGGCGATCTCAAGAAGCTGATCGGGAAAGCGGTCGCGGGCCTGCCCTCGCACGATGACTATATCGCGAGGAATTGCGCGGCGGGCTGAGAATTCTTGTCTGGCGCGCGCAAACCTGTTCCCCGCGTGCGCATACGTGTTAAGACCGCTTTGTGAGCGATACGACCGACATTATCGACCAGATCTGCGCTGAGCACGCGGACCGCGAAGGCCCCTTGTTGCCGATCCTGCACGCGGTGCAGGCGGAGTTCGGCTGCGTCGATGAAGCTGCTGAGCGGGTGATCGCGAAGGCGCTCAATCTGACCCGTGCCGAGGTGCACGGCGTGGTCAGTTTCTACCACGATTTTCGCGCTGCACCTGATCCGCGCCCAACGGTGCAGATCTGCCGCGCTGAGGCCTGCCAGGCACGCGGGGTCGAGGGCCTGATGCCGGGCGCCGAAGCGGCGGCGGGCGAGCGGGTGCGGTTGGAGACAGTCTATTGCCTGGGGCTGTGCAGTGCGGGCCCGGCGGCGCGTGTGGGTAATACGCTCCACGCCCGGCTCGATGCGGAGGCACTGGCGACGGTGATCGAACAGGCATGAGCGTAACGGTTCGCATATCCGACGATGCGCTGGCGCGTGCCTGTGGTGCGGATGATGTCGCCACCGCGTTCGAGCGCGCCGGGGCCAGTGTGGAGCGGGTCTCGAGCTGGGGCATGCACTGGCTCGAACCGCTGGTCGAGGTTGATGAGATTGGCTGGGGTCCGGGCACACCGGGCCGGGTCGCAGAGATAATGGCGGGGGGCGCTGAGGATTTGTGCATCGGCCCCATCGCGCAGCACCCCTTCATCGCCGGCCAGCAGCGGCTCACATTTGCACGGGCAGGCCGGACGCGGCCTTTGAGCCTGGAAGACTATGCAGCCACCGATGGCTGGGCAGGGCTGGAACGCGCGCGGCGCATCGGCCGGCAAGCCATCATCGAGGAAGTCACACAATCGGGCCTGCGCGGGCGCGGCGGCGCGGGCTTTCCCGCCGGGATCAAGTGGCGAACAGTGGCCGACGCCCCGGGCGAGCGAAAGTATGTCGTCTGCAATGCCGACGAGGGCGACAGCGGCACATTCGCCGACCGGATGCTGATCGAGGGCGATCCCTTCCAGCTGATCGAAGGCATGGCCATCGCCGCGCTGGCGGTGGGCGCGGACAAGGGCTTCGTCTATCTGCGCAGCGAATATCCCGACGCGATCCGCAAGATCGCGGCGGCGCTCGAACTTGCGGCTTCGCGAATCGCGCCTTTCGAAATCGAATTGCGCGTTGGCGCGGGAGCCTATGTCTGCGGGGAAGAAACCTCGCTGCTCAATTCGATCGAGGGCCGTCGCGGCGAGGTTCGCGCAAAGCCGCCGCTCCCCGCGATCGAGGGCCTGTTCGGCTGCCCGACACTAGTCAACAACGTGCTCACACTCGCAGCTGTGCCGCATATCGTCAGCGAAGGCGGGGCGGAGCACTATGCGGCGCTCGGCACGGGCCGTTCGCGCGGCACTATGCCGATCCAGCTGGCGGGCAATATCCGCCACGGCGGGCTTTACGAAACGGCCTTCGGGATCACCCTGCGTGAGCTGGTTTACGATATCGGCGGCGGAACAGCGTCTGGCCGGGCGGTCAAGGCGGTGCAGGTGGGCGGGCCGCTGGGCGCCTATATCCCCCCCGACCAGTTCGACCTACCTTTCGATTACGAAGCATATAGCGGGGCCGATGCGCTGATCGGGCATGGCGGGATCGTGGTGTTCGACGATAGCGCCGATATGAGCAGTCTGGCGCGTTTTGCCTTCCAGTTCTGCGCGGCGGAAAGCTGCGGCAAGTGCACCCCCTGCCGCATCGGCGCGGTGCGCGGGGCCGAGGTGATCGAGCGCATCCGCGGCGGCGGTCGCCAACCAGACAGGATCGAGCTCGCACCGCAAATGCACAATGCGGCCAAATCCGCGCGTAGCCAGGAAGAGCAGATCGTGCTGCTCGAAGATCTGTGCGAGGTCATGCGCGATGGTTCGCTCTGCGCGCTGGGCGGCTTCACGCCTTACCCGGTGCTCAGTGCATTGAAGCATTGGCCGCAGGATTTTGGTATAAGGGCATTGGAGCCAGCCGATGAGCTATGAACCCCAGCCCGACTTCGGCACGCCCGCGAGCCGCGCAGACGAACAAGTCACGCTGACGATGGACGGGCGCGCGGTCACCGTTCCGCAAGGCACCAGCGTGATGCGCGCGGCCAAGGAGAGCGGCGGCGACATTCCCAGCCTGTGCGCCACCGACAGCGTCAAGGCGTTTGGCTCGTGCCGGTTGTGCCTGGTCGAGATCGAGGGCCGCAAGGACACGCCTGCCAGCTGCACCACCCCGGTCGAACAAGGCATGGTTGTCCATACGCAAACCGCCCGGCTCGCACGGCTGCGGCGCGGGGTGATGGAGCTCTACATCTCCGACCATCCGCTCGATTGCCTGACGTGTAGCGCCAACAACGACTGCGAATTGCAGGATCAGGCCGCAGCGGTGGGTCTGCGCGATGTGCGCTATGGCTATGATGGCGCGAACCATCTGGGCACCGCGCCCGACATTTCCAACCCCTATTTCCTGTTCGCACCCGACAAATGCATCGTGTGCAGCCGTTGTGTGCGCGCCTGCGACGAAGTGCAGGGCACGCTGGCGCTGACGGTGGAAGGGCGCGGCTTTGCTTCGCTGATCAGCGCAGGGCAGGCGGGCGACGATTTCCTCGGCAGCGAATGCGTCAGTTGCGGGGCCTGCGTGCAAGCCTGCCCGACTTCGGCGCTGATGGAAAAGAGCGTCAAGCAGCTGGGCCTGCCCGAACGGTCGGTGATCACCACCTGCGCCTATTGCGGGGTCGGCTGCACCTTCCGCGCCGAAATGAAAGGCGAGCAGCTGGTGCGCATGGTGCCGTGGAAGGAGGGCAAGGCCAATCGCGGGCACAGCTGCGTCAAGGGCCGCTTCGCCTGGGGCTATACCAACCACAAGGACCGGATCACCAGCCCGATGATCCGCGAGCGCGTGGACGAACCTTGGCGCGAGGTCGGCTGGGGGGAAGCACTGGCCTTCACCGCCAACCGGCTGAACGCGATCAAGGCGAAGCACGGCGCGCGCGCGCTGGGCGGCATTACCTCCAGCCGCTGCACCAACGAGGAAACCTTCCTGGTGCAGAAGCTGGTGCGCGCGGGCTTCGGCTCGAACAACGTCGATACCTGCGCGCGGGTGTGTCACTCGCCCACAGGATACGGTCTCAAGACCACTTTCGGCACCAGCGCGGGCACGCAGGATTTCGACAGCGTCGAACATGCCGACGTGATGCTGGTGATCGGCGCCAACCCCACCGATGCGCATCCGGTGTTCGCCAGCCGGATGAAGCGACGGCTGCGTGAAGGCGCGAAGCTGATCGTGATCGACCCGCGCCGGATCGATCTGGTCAAATCGCCGCACATCGAGGCGGCTCACCATCTGGCGCTGCAACCGGGCACCAATGTCGCGGTGCTGACCGCAATGGCGCATGTGATCGTGACCGAGGGGCTGGCCGACGAGGCGTTCATCCGCGAGCGCTGCGACTGGGACGAATATCAGGACTGGGCGCGCTTCGTTGCCGATGAGCGCCACTCGCCCGAAACGCTCGAACCGGTGACCCGCGTTCCCGCCGCCGAGCTGCGCGGCGCGGCGCGGCTCTATGCAAGTGCGAACAACTCCGCGATCTATTACGGGCTCGGCGTGACCGAACATTCGCAAGGGTCGAGCACGGTGATGGCGATTGCCAATCTCGCCATGGCGACCGGCAATATCGGGCGCCCCGGCGTGGGCGTGAACCCGCTGCGCGGGCAGAACAACGTGCAGGGAGCCTGCGACATGGGCAGCTTCCCGCACGAGCTGTCAGGCTATCGCCACATCTCCGACGGTGCGGTGCGCGCCAGTTTCGAGGCGGATTGGGGGGTCACGCTCGATCCCGAGCCAGGCCTTCGCATCCCCAATATGCTCGATGCCGCGATCGATGGTTCGTTCCGCGCGCTTTATATTCAGGGCGAAGACATCCTGCAGTCCGATCCCAATACGCATCATGTTGCGCAAGGGCTGGCGGCGATGGAGCTGGTGATTGTCCATGACCTGTTCCTCAACGAAACGGCGAACCTTGCGCATGTGTTTCTGCCCGGATCGACCTTCCTCGAAAAGAACGGCACCTTCACCAATGCCGAACGCCGCATCCAACCGGTGCGCAAGGTGATGGAACCGGCAGCGGGGATGGAGGACTGGGAAGTGACGCAGGCATTGGCCAATGCCATGGGTCTTGGCTGGAGCTATGCCCACCCGCGCGAAGTGCTCGCCGAGATTGCCCGGCTCACACCCAGCTTTGCCGGGGTCAGTTGGGAACGGCTTGAGCGTGATGGATCGCTGCAATGGCCGGTCAATGAACAATTTCCCGATGGCAGCCCGATCATGCATGTTGACCACTTCGTGCGCGGCAAGGGCAAGTTTGTCGTCACCGATTACGTTCCCACCGACGAGAAGACCGGGCCGCGCTTCCCGTTGCTGCTGACCACTGGGCGCATTCTCAGCCAGTACAATGTCGGGTCTCAGACGCGCCGCACCGCCAACGCCATGTGGCACGAGGAAGACCTGCTCGAAATCCACCCGACCGACGCTGAAAACAGGGGTCTGAAGGATGGGGACTGGGCCCGGCTCGCTAGCCGCACGGGCGAGACGACTCTGCGCGTGACGGTGACCGATCGCGTTGCGCCGGGGGTGGTCTATACCACCTTCCACCATCCCGCGACGCAGGCCAACGTCGTGACCACCGAATTCTCAGATTGGGCCACCAATTGTCCAGAATACAAGGTGACGGCGGTACAGGTCATGCCGTCCAACGGCCCCTCCGAATGGCAGCAGGACTATGCCGGGCTGACGGCACGGGCGCGGCGTATCGAGGAAGGCGAGCGGGAACCAGCCGAATGAGCAGCACTGGCCAATCGGTTGTGCGCATGGCCAACCAGATCGCGCGCAATTTCGCTGCGCTGGGCGATGAGGCGGCGATCGCGCAGACCGCCGAGCATATCGCGCTGTTCTGGGACCCGCGGATGAAGGCGGCGGCATTCGCGCTTGATCAGAGCCTGCTTGACCCCATCGCCAGGGCGGCAATCGACAGACTCAAGGCTGCGGCCTAGGCTTGGTCCGTCATTGCGAGGGGCAAAGCCCCGAAGCAATCCAGAAATGAATGCAGACGGCTCTGGATTGCTTCGCTTCGCTCGCAATGACGGCTATGTGATGAAAATGTCCCAGGCCAACGAAATCCAACGCAACGGCTCGCAGCGCTCCGTCACGCGCGAATGGGTGCCCGAGGTACCGGTCGCGCTCGAATTCAACGGGCTCGCCTATGCGGTGATGATGGCAACGCCGTCGGACCTTGATGATTTCGTGCGGGGTTTCGCGCTGACCGAAGGGTTGGCGCGCCATGTCAGCGAGATTGGCGAGATCGCGCTGTCCGAAACCGACATGGGCCATATCGCGCGCGCCAATATCGCTGGCCTGGGGGCAGATCAGCTGGCCCAAAGGGTCCGCACCCGTGTTGCCGAAAGTTCGTGCGGGCTATGCGGTATCGAGAACCTTGAGGCTTTGGCCAAGCCGCTGACGCAGG
>Ga0155642_1470_pt1 | contig 16407 bp, 11 predicted proteins | sample RifCSPhighO2_12_FD_107299 | JGI IMG/M metagenome (GOLD analysis project Ga0155642, IMG submission 107299) | Erythrobacter sp. RIFCSPHIGHO2_12_FULL_63_10 | reverse complement strand
TGGGGCAATTGCCCCGCATCAGGCAAGGAAGCCACCGCTTGGATCCTGTCTTTCGATCCCATGATTCGCAGTGTAAGCTCTGTAGCAACTACAGACTCAAGGAGTATTTTTATGGAGCCACAGGGCGGCATTCTCCGCGGCCAGCTCGCCAGTAAGACCGGCTGCAATCTTGAAACCATCCGCTATTACGAGAAGGTGGGATTGCTTCCCCCGCCGCCGCGCAGCGCCAATGGTTACCGAGTTTATCCGCCAGACCTAGTGCACAGGTTGCAATTCATCCTGCGCGCGCGCGATCTCGGCTTTGCGATGGAGGAAATTCGCTCGCTGTTGTCGCTGACCGATACAGGCGAGCAGACCTGCGCCGAAGTCATGGCGAAAACCCAAACCCACCTTGCAGACGTCCAGCGAAAGGTAACCGACTTGCGGAGAATTGAGCGGACGCTTTCGCGGACCTTGGCCGAATGCTCAGGAGAAAATGTCCCGGAATGCGCGATCCTCAGTGCGCTGCATCGCGCCTGATCCATGGAACCCGATGACACAAGGCTCTATTGACGGAACTGCCAGGGCAACTGCTGAAGAGCGCACATAGCTTCCTATCGCCGTTTTCATCCCTCAGCAGCGGACGCAGCGTTCCCCAACAGAGGTGCCCGACCAGTCCGCGAGAGTTTGCCTTGCGCCCCACTACAATCGATTGCAATTTTCACTTGCAATCGATTGTAGGCTTGTTACACCGGCTCGACTCGGGCGTCATGTGCAACAAAGAATCGTCCGGCAAACTAGGGAGAGGGCAAGATGAAGAAGGCAATCTATCGTTCCTGTGTGTCGGCACTGGCTTTGGGGGTCGCCCTGCCGTTTTCGGCTGGCGCCGCGGCCCAGGGAATTGAAGAGGCTGAAGCGGGCGCGGTTGAGGACGAGGCTGAGGGCCTCAACGTCATCGTGGTTACGGCTTCGGGCGGCAAGCAAACCCAGATCGAAAGTTCGATTGCGGTCACCAGCCTTGATGACAGCCTGATCCAGAACTTCCAGCCATCTTCCGAAGCTGAAATTTTCCGCCTGCTGCCCGGGATCCAGACGCCCGGCACATCGGGTCCGGGCGGTAACTCCAACATCGCGGTGCGCGGACTTCCGGTCGCGACTGGCGGTGCGCCGTTTGTGCAGTTGCAGGAAGACGGCCTGCCGATGGTCCTGTTTGGCGACATTCAGTTCGGCAATAACGACTACTGGACGCGCTTTGATGCCTCCACCGCTACGATCGAGGCAGTTCGTGGCGGGTCGGCGACCACCTTTGCCAGTCAGGCTCCAGGCGCGGTGATCAACTACATCAGCCATACCGGAGCGCGCGAAGGCGGCTATATCCAGATCAACCAGGGCGTGGATTTCACCGATACCAAAGTCGATTTCCGCTACGGCGGGCCGCTTTCGGAGGGCCTTTATTTCCACATTGGCGGCTTCATCCAGCGCGGCAAGGATCCGTTGGAGGTCGATTACACCGTCAATGACAACTTTCAGATCAAGGGCAATCTGACCAAGGAATTTGCCGACGGCGCTTCGTTCTTGCGGTTGTTCTTCAAGGTCGCGGACACACAGGGTATCAACTACACAGGCGCGCCCGCTCTGGCCGATTTCGATGGCAGCAAGATCACCAATATCCGAGCCTTCCCGGGCTTTGACGGTCGCAGGCAGACCAATTACTCGATCTTCAACCAGAACCAGCTGATCCTCAATCGCGAAGGCGATCTCGAACGGGTCGAGATTGGCGGTATTTCCACTAGCCAGCAATATTTCGGCGCGCATCTTCACTATGAATTCGGCGACAACATCACGCTCGACAACCGTGTACGCTATTCGGATGTGAGCGGCAGCTTCTCCTCGCCTTTCCTCAATATCGCACCAACTTCGAGCGTGCTGGGATCGACCGTGAACGGCGCGGTAGTGGCGGACATCCGCTTTGCCAGCGGGCCCAACGCCGGGCAGAGCTTCACCGGCGAATATCTCGACAACAATGTCAACGTGACTACCAATATCCGCGACATGGGCGCGTTCGTGAACGATCTCGTGCTTGCCGGCGAGTTTGACGTCGGGGACAGCGCGGTTGTCACTGCACGCGGCGGTTTTTTCTACATGGACCAGACCATTGCCGCTGACTGGCACGTCAACCGTTCGACGCGCGAATTGAGCGGCGACAACCCATCGCAGCTCGACCTGTTCGATGCTGCCGGAAACCAGCTCACCTTCCAGGGTATTTCGGGTTTCAACAACAACTGGGGTTCATGCTGCGCACGCGACTACGACCTCAGCTATACCAATACCGCGCCATACGCACAGCTGGTGTTCGACAATGACTTGTTCAATGTCGACGGCTCGATCCGCTTCGAGCGGGTCGAGGCCAGCGGCTTCGCGATTGGCGGCGGCACCGAATTCCTCATCGCACCAGATCCGAGCAACCCCACTCTGCTGATCCCGGCCATCACTTCAAATGGGGTTAGCGAGCAGCTCAATTATGCCCGCAGCTATACCAGTTGGACTGTTGGTGCGTTGTTCAAAGCCTCAAGCGATCTGTCGATCTTTGGACGGGCCTCGCGCGGCGGGCGCTTCAACGCCGACCGGCAGACGTTGGGCGGCAAGATCGCCAATGACGGTGCACTGTGCACCGGCGAACAGGCGCTGGCGGCAAGCGACGGTTGTTCGGCTGACGGCGTCACCCCTTCAGTCGATTTCGTCAAGCAATACGAACTTGGCCTCAAATCGCGCGGCGGCCTGGCTGGTGGTGACTGGACCGCTGAGCTGACCTTGCTCAAGGGCGAGTTCAGCCAAAGCACCTTCGAGCTTTCTGCCACCCGTTGCCCCGGCGGCACGGGCGGATGTGTCCTCGACAGTGAATTCGAATCGGAAGGCTTCGAATTCTTCGGGACCTATCGCAACGGCGGCCTTCTGTTCGTGGCCAACGCAACCTACTCCGATGCCAAGCGCAAGCTATCTGGGGCTGCGGATTTCACCAGGGCGCCGTTCATCCCCGATCTCAGCTACACGCTTTCGGCCAGCTATGACTTTTCCGAACTGGTCACGCTGGGTGCGTCAGCGACGGGCCAGTCGAACGTGGTCGACGACGCGGGTCGCTCGTTCGAAGGCAAGGCGATTTTCAATGCCTTTGTCCGCGCGCATCCGCTGGAAAACCTCGAAGTCGGGCTGAACATCAACAATCTGTTCAACACATTCGACATCAGAGGCAATGGTGCGAACCTTGTGAACGGCACCTCGACTCCCGCGCTGATTAGCGGTACCCCCGCGCCAGGACGGTATGTGACCGGATCGGTGAGGCTTACCTTCTGATTTCCTTGCCGCGCGGGTCTTCGAACGAGAACTGAGTGCAGGATATGAAGCGGGCGGGGCTGGGCAGCCGAGGCTGTCGGCCCCGCTTGCGCAAATTTGGGGCTCGCCATGACCAGCAAGCAGGCTGATACGCCAGACGATCGCGCGATCCGCTCCATTCTGATCGTTGGCGGCGGTTCGGCGGGCTGGATGACCTGCGCCGCACTGGCCAATGCTCTTCCCAAAGGCTGCCGGATCACGCTCGTCGAATCCGAAGCGATCGGAACAATCGGCGTTGGCGAAGCCACCATTCCGCCGATCCGCACCTTCAACGCGATGTTGGGGATCGATGAGCGCGAATTCCTTCGCGAAACACAAGGTTCCTTCAAGCTCGGGATCGAATTTGTCGGCTGGGGAAGTCAAGGCAGCCGCTATTTCCACCCGTTTGGTCCGCATGGCAGGCCCTTCGACATCCGCGACGTTCATCAGCTGTGGTTGCAGGCGCGCAGCGAAGGCGATCAGAGCGAATTCGACGATCTGGCGATGGCCTGGCACCTGGCGCGCGCCGGGCGATTTGCAATCCCTGCTGCCGACCGCCGCAATGTACTTTCGACCTTCGACTACGCCTATCATTTCGATGCCAGCCGCTATGCCCGCTATCTGCGTTCTTATTCGGAAAAGCGCGGCGCCACCCGCATCGAAGGCAAGGTGGCCGATGTGGCGGTCGATGGCGAGACAGGGTTCGTCACTCATGTGACGATGGAGAATGGAGAACAACTCGCCGCCGATCTGTTTATCGATTGCTCGGGCTTTCGTGGACTGCTGATCGAAGGCACAATGAAGGCCGGTTACGAAGATTGGACGCATTGGCTGCCTTGCGACCGGGCAGTAGCCATTCCATGCACCCATGGCGCGGAGTTTGTGCCGCATACCAGATCGACCGCGCGCGAAGCCGGTTGGCAGTGGCGGATTCCACTGCAACACCGGGTCGGCAATGGCTATGTCTATTGCAGCAAATTCATCGATGATGATGCCGCGCTCGAAACCCTGCTTGGCAATCTCGAAGGTGAGCCCTTGGCAGAACCGAACCAACTGCGTTTCGTCACCGGAATGCGGCGCAAGTTCTGGGATCGCAACGTTGTTGCCATCGGGCTGTCCAGCGGCTTCATGGAGCCGCTGGAATCGACCAGCCTGCACCTGATCCAGGCGGGCATCTCAAAATTGTTGGCGCTGTTTCCCGACCGAACATTCGACGCCATGGTGATCGATGAATATAATCATATAGCACGCACCGAATTCGAGCGAATTCGCGACTTTATCATCCTCCATTACAAGCTGACCCGGCGCGATGACAGCGAATTGTGGCGCTATTGCAGCGCGATGGACATTCCCGATACGCTTGCCTTCAAGATCGAGCATTTCCGCCGCTATGGTCGCCACATCGCGCGCGAGATGGACCTGTTCGGCCCGCCGAGCTGGCATGCGGTCCATATCGGCCAGGGCAATCTGCCCGAGGCTTTCGACCCGATCGCCGGATATCGAGAACAGGGGCCGCAAGAATGGTTGGGCAAGCTGCGTGCAGCGATGGCTGCGGAAGCGGCCAAGCAGCCGCTGCACCGGGAATTCATCGAGCGCCATTGTCGCGCTCCTGCGCCATGAACGGCGCTGCGGCCACGCCTTTCAGGGTTCAGCGCGCCTTTGAGCGCGCACGCGCCGCGCACGAAGCGCAGGACCTTGAAACAGCGTGGGAGGTTGCCGGGCGGGCCGTTGCTCTGGCTCCCGAATATCCCGCAGCGGCATTTCTCAAGGCGCAGATTGCCTTTGAAAGTTGGCGGCCCTCTGTTGCGCTGTTCGAGCAGGCGCTCGCACTCGATCAGGCCAATCCCGTGCTGGTGCGCAACTTCATCCTCGCGCTTAGTGCAGAGAAACAGGAGCAGCGTGCCGATGCGCTGCTGAGTGGAATCCTCGCGCGCAATCGCAACTGGCTGGAAGGCCATGCGCTGCTTTCGACGCTGCGGCTCACCTGTGGTGAGAGCGAGCCATTTCGTTCCTATGCAGAAGCTGCGCAGGCCAGTCCGCAGGACAGCTCGCTGCGCCTGGCCTGGTTTCATCGGCTTGCCACGGCACGGCAATGGGATGCGGCAGAGGCGGTTCTGGAAGCGTTGGAGCAGGACTATGCGAATGTGGCCGGTGTCCACGCCGCGCGCTTATTCCTGGATTGCGAAACCGACCGTGCGCCAACTGGTCGAGAAATTTTTGCGGCATTGGCCAATCTTGCGGATCCGGGCCTCGCGCTGACCGAAGTGCGCCATGCCCTACGAAAGGGCGATCCCGGTCATGCCGATAGGGTGACCGCGCGCTGGATCCAAACTCCCCACGCCCCACAGTTCTGGCCCTATCGCGATCTTGCCTGGAGGCTGCTCGATGATCCGCGCCACGGCTGGCTGGGTGGCGATCCGGCATTCGCCAGCACCGATGATCTCGATGTGGAACCATCTCAGCTTGCCGAGCTTGCGGATTTCCTGCGCTCCCTGCACCAGATGCAGGCGCCCTATCCAGAGCAATCGGTTAGAGGCGGCACGCAGACACCGCGTAATCTGCTGCTGCACCATGATCCGCGAATTACCCGAATACGCGCAAAGCTGGCTACTGCGGTGACACAGTGGCGCGATGGCCTGCCCTCTGGCGACGGCGGCCATCCGCTGCTCGATCGCAAGCCGACAAAAATCCGCTTTGCAGGGAGCTGGTCAGTCCGCCTTCTCGCAAATGGTCATCACAGCCCGCATGTCCATCCGCAGGGCTGGGCGAGTTCGGCCTTCTATGTCGCTCTGCCGCAAGACCTGGGCAATGGCGAGGCCGGGCGGTTTGTGCTGGGCATGCCCCCGGTTGAACTCGGTCTGCCACTTGAACCGGAACGCCTGATCGATCCCGCTCCGGGGCGGCTTGCCTTGTTCCCCTCGACGAGTTGGCATGGGACGCTTCCATTTTCGGGCGAAGAGCGGCTGACGCTTGCCTTCGATATAGCGCCAGGACTGGCAAAAGGAGATCATCCACAATGACATCTGGTTTGATCGGTGCGGTGGAGGCCGGAGGGACGAAGTTCGTCCTCGCGCTGGCGCGCGCGTCGGGGGAAGTGATCGAGCGGGCGCGGATTGCCACCCGTACTCCTGATGAGACCTTTGCCGAAATGCGCACGTTCTTTTCCGCTGCGCAGGATCGGTTTGGGCAGATTGGTGGCATCGGGATCGCCAGCTTCGGGCCGATCGACATCGATCCGGCCTCGCCCACCTATGGCACTTTCACCACCACCCCCAAGCCGGGGTGGAGCGGAGCCCGTTTTCACGATGCGCTGGGCGAATTCAACGCGCCATTGGCTGTCGATACCGATGTCAACGGCGCGGCGCTGGGCGAATGGCTCGAAGGCGCTGGGCGCGGCTGCACAACGCTGACCTACACCACCGTTGGCACAGGTATCGGAACAGGCGTGCTGGGGTCAGGTAAGCCCAAGGGCGGTATGGGCCATTACGAAGCAGGGCACATACGCGTGCCCCTGGATATTTCGCGCGATCGCTTCGGCGGGATATGCCCGTTTCATGGCAATTGTCTGGAAGGGCTCGCGAGCGGCCCTGCGATCGAGGCCCGTTTCGGAACCAGTCTGGACCTGCTTGAAGGCAAGGCGAGAGGTGAGGCAGTCAAGCTGATTGGCGGATACCTTGCCGATTTTGCCGCGACGCTAGTGCTGTTGCACATGCCCGATCGGCTGATCTTCGGAGGTGGTGTCATGAAGGCGCCAGGCCTCATCGAAGAGGTCAGGCGGCAGACCGAGGCGAGGCTCGGCGGATATGTCCGGCATGCGCCTCTGACGCCGGGACTTGCGGACTATATCGCCGCGCCCGCGCTAGGCGATGATGCCGGGCTGAACGGTGCGATCGAACTAGGTCGCCGTGCGCTTGCCCAGCGGCGCGACTGAAACCTTGGCAGGATCGTCAGTGTGCAAGGCCAGCCTTGCGTGCTGCGGCCGGTGCTGGAGACTGACCGCCACCGTGCCGTCTGATGACAAAATCTCGCAGGTCTCGCTATCGACATAGAGCGACAGACCTTGTCTTCTCGGCAGCGCGATCTCTCTCTCGAATGACAGAAACGGAAGTTCTTCATCCACCCTGCGGATCAGAATTTCGCCATCTTGCCGCTCGACGCTGATCGCTGTTGATGGCCCGTCCTCAATTTGCAGCATTCCGGAAAACCCGCTCGCAAGATCGATACGGCAAGCGATCGGGACGGTGCTCTGTCCCGCCGCCACGGGCCGAGCAGCATCGAACAATTGCGTCACAGTCGGCTCGATACTTTGCGCAAGGCGCAGGCCGGATTCGTGCAGCACCAATTCCAATCGCCGTGGTAGGCTCATCACCCCGCGCCAGCCGCGCGTGGGGAAATCATGCTGATAGCGGTGATTGCCCATCCAGCCGATCCAGCATGGGCGGCCCTTCGCGTCGTTTGGGCCATTCCAAGGAATCGCTGCATAAAAGTCCATGCCCTGGTCGAGAATCTGCCATTCCGAAACATCGGGAATGAAGCACTCACCATCGAAAGTTCCGGTCTGGTAGAGCGCGCCGGACGCAGGGGCATCGTTCAGCGCATCGACCTTGAACAGCCAGTGCGTCCGGTTCGTTCCTGCGACAGGAAGCTCTATCAGGGCGGGGCACTCCCACAAGTTCCCCGGGGCAGATTCGCCCTCGATCCGCCCTGTCTCATGCCAATTACGCAAGTCTGTCGATATGAAGATGCCAGCGGCATTTTCGACCGACAGCGCTACCACCATGACCCAGCGGCGAGTGTCCTCGTGCCAAAAGACGCAGGGATCGCGAAAGTCGGCAAGGCCCAGATCAAGCACAGGATTTCCTGCAAACCGCTTCCAGCTTGCGCCATAGTCCCGGCTTATCGCCAGCCATTGCGTCTGACGCGGCTGCTCTCCGCGCATCGAGGCGGTATGGATGGCGATCATCGCATCGCGGCCAAAGCCGCCGGTATTCGCTCGGTCAATTACCGCGCTGCCCGAAAAGACCATGTGGCTTTCGTCTTCAAGCAGGGCTGGCGCATGTTCGTCCCAGCGCGCCAGATCCGTGCTGGTGGCATGACCCCAGGCCATGTGCCCCCAGTCCTCCCCATGCGGATTGTACTGGAAGAACAAATGCCATTTCTCCCCATCATGGACCAGGCCATTCGGGTCGCTCAGCCAGTTTGCCCTGGGGCTAAAATGGTAGGATGGACGCAATGGGAAATCCGATCCGGGATCTATGGTTTCAAACGACGGTCGCGCCCTATTATCAGCCGCACTCTCTGTCTACAATCGATTGCAAAAAATTTGGTGAACTTCTGCCGGTTCTCGATTACAGTGGCCCGATGGGCAAACAGAAGCCGGATCATTCCGCCACGCAAGCAACTTTAGAGCCAGGCCGCAAGGCTCGCACATTGGTCGAACTCGGCAAATTGGCGGGCGTGTCTTCGGCCACAGCCTCTCGGGCCTTGGCAGACGATCCGCTAGTCAACGCCAAGACCCGCGAAACCATCAAGGCCCTGGCCAGGGAACATGGTTTTCGGCCCAACCAGATGGCTCGCCGACTCAGAATCCAGAAGACCGGTGTCATCGGTGTGGTGATCCCGCTGGGTCATGATCGCCGACAGCATATTTCCGACCCCTTCTTCATGACTATGTTGGGACACCTTGCCGACGCGCTTACGGAAAGCGGACAGAGCCTTATGCTTTCCCGGGCAATCCCGGAGGAAGATCCGGAATGGCTGGAAAGACTCACCGGTTCGGGGATGGTCGATGGCGTGCTGATGATCGGTCAGTCTGACCAGTATGAAACGATCGAGAAGTTGGCCGCGCACTATCGACCGCTGGTGGTATGGGGGACACATCTGAAAGGTCAGCGCCACATTGCGGTTGGTTCCGACAATCTGGCAGGCGGGCGGATGGCAGCCGAGCACCTTCTCGAACGGGGGCGGCGATCGCTGGCCTTTCTGGGCGATTTGCGCGGGATCGAGATTGGTGAGCGATTCATCGGCGCACAACAGGCTGTTGCAGCGTTTGATAGGAACGCAAATTTGCACCATCTGCCAGTTCATCTATCGACCGATGACATGACCGATGAGATTGCCGTCGGGCTAGAAGGCCTGGCGGACCAGATCGACGGGATCATCGCGGCCTCGGACGTGATCGCGCTTGCCGCGATCCGGCAGTTGCATGAACGCGGCCTGTCGGTCCCCTCGGAAATATCGGTGGTCGGCTTCGATGACCTGCCGTTGGCTCGTCAGGCAGTTCCACAACTGACGACAATCCGGCAGGACATCGGTCGCGGCGCTCAGGCCATGGTCGAAAGGCTTCAGGCACTGATCAGCGGAAAGCCCGCGGAATCGCTTGTAATGTTGCCCGAAATCATGGTTCGATCGAGCACCTGAGCCGATCAACGACGCAACAGCACCCGATCAACGTCGAAGTCGAGCGCGAAACATGGCGCAGGAGTGCCTCCGAACTGCTGGCGCAGCAATTCAGGGTGATCCTCGAAGCTGCGTCCGGCCATGCCCCAGTGGTCGATAAAGCTCCATACAATCCCTTCGCCGGTTACCCACCAGCTATAGGACTGTACAGGTTCGTTCGACGGATTGGCGATAACCAGCCCGTTGCCGTTGACCGGACGCCACGCGCCGTCAAGCCGGTCGGCGACCATCGCATACAGCCCATTTGGACCGGCCTGAACTCGCGTTGAAAATACGAAGCGCTGGGTCGACCAGAACAGATAATAGCGCCCTTCGCGCATGACGATGTGCGGGCGTTCGAGTTCATTGTTGACTCCGATGGCGGTCACCAGTGGGCGTTCGAGCCTCCAGGCACCATCGATCAAGGTTGCCAGCCCGATCAGGCCGTTGAATTCGTCCGAAGTCCATGCCGCGCTGCCGGTAAACAGGATATGTGCGTTGCCTGTCAGTGGGTCACGGAACCAGGCCGGATCGCGAAAGGCCTTGATCCGGCCCGGTTCGCCAGCTGCCGAGTCAACGCGGACATATTGCTGACCATCGGCTACCACCAGCTCGCGCGAGGACGACCAGCTGCCGGGACCGTTCGGTCCGAGTAGGCCAGTTGAAAAGGCCATCCGTTGTTGAAAGCCGGGTCCATCCGTGCTCCCTGACGAAGTGTAGAATAGCGAAACCGTCGTTCCGTCCTGATGCAACACCGCGCTGCCGGCCCATTCAGCATGGCCGATGCTGCAACCATCGGGCAGAGCGGGGCCGCAGTCATGCCATTTGTCGCCGGTCAGGCGCAGCATCCGGATCTTCGCGACAAGGTGGCGACGGCCGGGGTCGGGAAATCGCGGAGCTGAAAGGAAGAACCAATAACGATCGCCACCGATTTCGGCCGTCCTGCCATCCTCGTGCTGCAACGGCCAGCAGTCCCACAGATCGAAATCGGGCAGTATCGGACGGGCATCTTCTGTACAAATCAGCGGCAGGCGAGTGGGATTGGCAAATTCTCCAGGTCGCCACGCGGTCGCATTTCCACCGAAACTCGTTGTATCCTTTCCGTTTGCCAAAGGGGCAGGTTCATTCATCGATATTCATCCTGTCTCATTGATTGCACTCCATCGTGGGCTAGCGCGCCGCAGGTATCGACGACCAACATGCCTGCCGCCGCAGTGTCGGAATATTCGGACGCGACAAGTCCCCGCAGCTCCTCCACCGCGTCTGGCGTGACGACGGCCACCACCGCGCCGCCAAAGCCTCCGCCGGTCATCCGCGCCCCGCCATCGCCGCCGATCGCATGCTGCAAGATGGCCACCAGCCGATCGACGCCGGGATGGCTCACTTCGAACAGATCGCGCAGTGATGCATGACTGGCGTTGAGATGTTTCCCGAAACCTTGCAGATCGCCTTTCGTCAGGCACTCGGCTGACGCAATGACGCGTGCAATCTCGTGAACGACATGCTTCGCCCGCCTGCCTTCGGTGCCGGGCAGCGATGCGGCTTCAAGCTCTTCCGCGCTAAGCTCGCGCAGCGAAGCAACCCCGATCGCGCTTGCTGCCGCCTCGCACTGCCTCCGTCGCAGATTGTATTCGCCGTCGACGAGCCCGCGGGTAATGCCCGATTGCATCACGACGACCGCCCAGTGGGACGGGAGTGGCAAATGCTGCATTTCAAGGCTGCGACAATCGAGCAGCATGGCATTGCCTTCGTGCCCGCAGGCAGCGGCCATCTGGTCCATGATCCCGCATGCGACGCCCGCGAATTCGTGCTCGGTTCGCTGTGCGATCCGCGCGAGCTGTTCGGGCGAAGCAGGGTCGGCACTGCTCCCGGCCTGCAAGGCTCTGCCCAGGGCTACGCAAAGCGAAGCCGAAGAGGACAGGCCGGCCCCGCGCGGCAGATTGCCGGCGATTGCAAGATCCAGCCCTTGCGCGCCAGGGTCATTGCCAGGCAGCAAGGCTGCCATCCCGCGCAGATATGTGCGCCAGCCGCCCGGCGCTGCTGGCGAATCGCCGGGGTGGAAATTGTCCGTTTCTCCTGTGAAATCCGCCGCCACGGCGCGAATAACGCCATGATCGTTGCGCCGCCAGGCGACCATCGTGCCGAGCGGGAGTGGTAGCGGCAATACCAGACCATCGTTGTAATCGACGTGATCGCCGATCAGATTGACCCGCCCAGGAGCAAAGGCAAAGCCTTCAGGCTCACCGGGGAAATGGCGCACAAAGGCCTCGCTTGCGCGCTGTGCGAGCGCCGATTTCACGCCAGCACCTCGCGCAGGCGCTGCGCCGCCATCTCGGGGGTCAGGTCACGCTGTGTTTCGGCCAGCAGTTCGAAACCAACCATATGCTTGCGCACAGTCGCGGAGCGCAGCAGCGGGGGGTAAAAATGCGCATGAAGGCGCCAATGCGCCGCGGCTTCGCGCAGGCCGTGCGGGGCACCGTGCCACCCCATCGAATAGGGGAATTCGCACTCGAACAGCTTGTCATAGCCCGCCAGCAACCGCCCCAGGATATGCGCCAGCGCCTTGCGCGCCTCTCCCGTGAGTTGCTCCAGGCGAGTGACCTTGTCGCGCGCTATCAGTAGGGTTTCGAACGGCCAGCTCGCCCAGTGAGGAACGATCGCAAGCCAGAGATCGTTCTGCGCGACGATCCTCTCACCGTCTGCCAGTTCGGCTGCGATGACAGCCTCAAGCAGACTTTTGCCGCATTCACGCTCGCTGAATTCGGCTTGCCGATGCTCCTCACGCGCTACCAGTTCGGGCACGAAACTGCTCGCCCAAACCTGTCCGTGCGGATGCGGCGAGGACGCCCCCATCATGCTCCCGCGATTTTCGAAGATCTGTACATGATCCCACTGCGCGCCCAGTTCCTCCGACAAGTCGCACCAGCAATCGACAAGCCGCCGCCTTGCCTCGTCATCCATGCTGGCCAGCGACAGCGAATGATCGGGTCCGTAGCAAATGACCCGGGCCTCGCCGCGCGCGGGTTCGATCTCGAACAGGCTGCCAGCGGGACCGGGTGCAAACGCATCGGGCAGCAATGCCGGAAAATCGTTCTGGAACACAAAAGTTCCGGTGTAATCTGGATTGAGCGCGCCGCCGACCCGTGCGTTGCCGGGGCAAAGATAGCAATCGGGGTCATGGTTCGGGCGGTCGGTGGCCGACCCTTCGGCGCGTTCGCCATTCCACGGTCGCAAGGTTCGGTGCGGTGACACCAGCACCCATTCTCCGGTCAGGAGATTGCGGCGACGATGCGGAAGATCTCGCAGCATCACTCAACCACTTTCAGATGATAGATCGCTACGCTTTCAGCCAGCTGCGCGGGCAGTGGAAGCCCATTGGCGGTGAGCCAGCTGCCGGAAAGGCGGGAGCCTTTGTCGCGCAATGTTTCGACGAACGGAGGCTGAGGCGGGCGGTGCCGACCGCTCGTCTCGGCAATGGTGAGCAGCCGGACATCCCACGCCTTGCCCCGCGCGGCGAACGGCAAGCTCAATGGTTGCGGACGGCGGTCCAATGCCGGCGAGGAGCGGATTGCAAACAGCACGAATTCGCCATCACGCCCCTGCGCTTGCCAGCGCAGGCCATCGGCACCTTCCCCAAGGACTGTCTCGCCTCCATGCAGCAGATGTCGCCATTGCTTGTAAAAGGAAATCCACTTCGACATTTCAGCATGCTCGGCCTCTGACAGGCGGGCGGGATTCATCTCGACACCCATATGGCCCATGCAGGCGATTACCGCCCGGAATGTGAGCGACTGGTGCCTGCCCGTGGTATGGCTCGGGGAAGCGCCGATGTGCGAGCCCATCATTTCAGGGGGCAGGAAGGCCACAAACCCCCTTTGCATCCCGATCCGGGCGACGGCATCAATATTGTCGCTGGTCCAGAATCTGTGGACGTATCGCGCCATACCGGCATCGCTGCGACCGCCGCCGCCGGCGCAGCCCTCGATCTCGACATCGGGATGCGCCGCGCGCAGCCGCGCCAGCAGATCATAGGTGCCCAGCGCCTGCGCAGGGCCGCCCGACGGGGCGTGATCGCGGTTGTGATCCCATTTCAGATAGGCGATCGGGTGATCGCGCAAGAGCTGGCTTATCACGGTGAAGAGATGGTCGCGCACTTCGGGCCGCCGTAGGTCGACCACCAACTGACCCCGCGCGGTGGGCCGGTCACTTTCGCTTTCGGCAAGCACCCAGTCAGGATGAGCGCGATAGAGATCGCTGTCGGGATTGACCATTTCGGGTTCGACCCACAGGCCGAACTCCATCCCCAGCGCATTGACCTGGCTGATCAGCGGACCTAGCCCAGCGGGAAACCGCTGCGGGTCGCAGGTCCAATCGCCCAGCCCGGCGTTGTCGCTACAGCGCCCCTTGAACCAGCCATCGTCGAGCACGAAGCGTTCCGCACCGATTTCGGCGGCGGCCTGCGCCAGTTTGACGATGCGTGCTTCGTCGAAATTGAAATAGCAGGCTTCCCAGCTGTTGAGGTGGACTGGGCGCGGCCGCATTTCCCCGCTCGGCCAGCGGACCAGACTGCGAACCGCCGCATGCTGCTGCGCCATCGCGCCATTGCGGCCGTGAAGCGATATGGCGAGGATTGCGCACGGCAGGTCGAGCGCTTCGCCCGCTTCAAGCATGCGTTCTCCTACCGACGAAGCGCCTAGGACCCAGTATCCCTCGTCGTCGCGTTCGACCGCAATGCGGCTATCGCCCGACCACGCCAGTTGGAGCGCGAGCACCAGGCCGTTATCGCGGCCTGTTCCTTCTGCCAGCACATAGATGCCGGGCGGACCTCCATGCCCGCTGATCCCGCGCCGCATTCCGCGCGACCAGTGATGCGCTGGCATCTGCTCGGTCTGCTCGGCCAGCTCGGCGTTGTGACGCCCGCGCCAGCTGACGATACGGTCCCATTTGCCCGCCAGTGGCAAGATTGCGCTGCATACACTGGCAACCCGCAGCGTCGCGTCCGAGGTGTTCTCCAGCCGCGATTGCAGAAGGAATGCGCCGCCGGGTAGCCGTAGGAACGATTGTTCGAATGTCAGGCCCAGCTTTGCGTCACTCGCCGTGACCTGAATTGAATCCGGGTCATGTTCGACAAGAGTCCGGCCAGGACGAAACGGCACCGACAGACCGCACTCGTCGCGAATATCGAGCGCTGACGGACCGAACCAGCCGGGTCTCGATCCCGGGATCGACGACAGCGGAACATCGACGTCGAGCGAGAAGGATGCCGGTCCGCGCACATCGGCCAGCGAAGGCTGGCTACTTGGGTCGACCCGCGCGCCGCAATGGCGCCAGACCGGCACGCCATCGCCCTGCGGTTCCAGCACAAGGCTCGCATCGTCGGAATGGAGGCACGCCAGTTGCACCATCGCTCAGGCAAGCGCTCCCTCGGTTGCCGCCAGATCCTCTTCCTGCAGCTCTTGTGCGCCCTTCCACCCCTCGCGCACCCACAGGACTGATGCTGCGGCGACGATCATGCATCCGCCCGAAACCCTGAGGACATTACGTGGATCGCCCCCCAACACGCCGTCGTAAAATCCCAATCCTATCCGAACAAAGCCGAGATCGACCGCGCTCATGACAAAGGCAAACAACAGCATGGGTATGACGATCATCATGTTGAAAATACCCATATACACGCCGTTGCGCTGCGGAGGGATCGAATTGGCAAGGATCACATATGGATTGCCCATGATGCTTCCCCAGGCCAAGCCGACACCGACGATGACCACGAACAGCATCGCTTTGTCGCTCACTGCTGGCAGCAGAAACATGCTGACCCCTCCCGCTGCGAGCGCGACAGCATGCAGCGGCCCGGCACCGATGCGCTTGGCGATCGGAACCATTGCGAAAGCGCCAATGAAAGCGATGAAATTGTAGAACGCGGCCATTTCGCCATTCGTCAGCAGCGCCTGCCGGAACCCGGTGCTGGTCGGATCGGAAGTGTGATAGACGCTGCGCCCGATCGAATAGATCACATAACCCCAATAGCCTGACATGGCGAACCACTGGAAGAGCATCATGACACCCAGCTTGCGCATGGCCAATGGCATTTGGCGGATGGCAGAACCGATTTCGATGAAGGTGGAGGCGATACCTTTCGGCTGTCGCACGATATGCGCGCGCTCTGCTGCCGTCAGTGGCAATTCAGGGACACGTGTGATCGACCACAGAATCGTTGTGACGCTAAGGACAGCGCCAAACCAGAACACGCTGCGCACGGTATAAGGAATGTTATGCTCGTCCACCCAGTCGCGGTCCATGCCTAGCAGCACCAGCACCGATGGTGTGAGAAATGCCAGCATCTGCGCGAGCCCAGTGAAGGCGCTCTGCGTCAAGAAACCGGTTTGCCGCTGTTCGGGATTGAGCCGATCCGCGACATAGACCCGATAAGGCTCCATTGTCACATTGTTGCCAATATCGAGGATCCACAACCAGGCGACAGCAGACATAATAGATGCCGATAGCGGCATGAAGAACAAGCCGACCGCGCACATGATCGCGCCGATCAGGAAATAGGGGGTTCGTCGGCCAAAGCGCGACAGTGTGCGGTCCGACAGCACACCTATAATGGGTTGTATGACC
>Ga0155642_1494_pt2 | contig 19071 bp, 18 predicted proteins | sample RifCSPhighO2_12_FD_107299 | JGI IMG/M metagenome (GOLD analysis project Ga0155642, IMG submission 107299) | Erythrobacter sp. RIFCSPHIGHO2_12_FULL_63_10 | reverse complement strand
CGCCCACGCCGTCAGCCTCGACCGGTTTGTCATCGGTGCTGCGTGTTTCAATCGCCGGGGCCGGAAGGTCGCGCTGCGCCAGGCGCGCATCGCGCTGCTGACCTTCGCCAACGGCAGGGGCAATATTGCCCGTCCCGGCAAATTTCTTGCCACCGGCATCGGCAGGCCTGGTCTTGTAAGGGCCCGGGGGGGCCGCAATTGTGCTGCCATCGGCCACAATCGCATCGGCTGCACCGCGATTGGAAAACCACCACAAAGCACCGATACCGAGCGCGAGCAAAGCCACCAAAATCGCGGTGAATGCAATGATGCGGCCGGTGTCCACCGCGCCCGCTTCTTCCTCTTCGATGCCCGAATCGAGCCAAGGCAGGTTACCATTGCCGCCCAGAGCCAGCTCGGCCTCGCCCGGGCCGTCGCTGTCCTGCTGATCGTCACTGCCCGGCCATGCCATGATCACATCTCCTCGACCGCCTCGACCCCAAGGATCGCGAGGCCATTGCGGATGATCTGCCCGATCTGCTGCCCCAAGAACAGCCGCGCACCCGTCATATCAGGCTTGTCCGCCAGGATGAAGCGCTTGTCCGGCTGATCATTGCCCAGATTCCAATAGGCGTGGAATGCAGCAGCCAGATCATAGAGGTAGAATGCAATCCGGTGCGGTTCACGCGCACTGGCCGCGGCTTCGACCTGCCGGGGGAATTGCGCCGCCAACTTGACCAGTTCCAGCTCCTCATCGCCCAACTGGTCGAGATGCGCGGCCGATGGGGAAAGCCCTTCAGCAGCGCCCTTGCGCATTGTCGAACGAATCCGTGCATGCGCATATTGGACGTAGAAAACCGGATTGTCCTTCGACGCCTCGACCACATGCGCGAAATCGAAATCCATCTGCGCTTCGGGCTTGCGGGTGAGCATAGTGAAGCGCACCACATCCTTGCCCACTTCGCGCACGACATCGGCAAGCGTCACGAAGTTGCCTGAACGCTTCGACATCTTGACCGGCTCGCCCCCGCGCATCAGCTGGACCATCTGCACCAGCTTGACATCAAAGGGGATCGGTCTGCCTGCGCCTTCGGTGAGCGCGGCCACGGCGGCCCTGATCCGCTTGACCGTGCCGGCATGATCCGCGCCCCAGATATCGATCAGGGCATCGGCATTTTCCGCCTTCTGGAAATGATAGGCCAAATCGGCGCCGAAATAGGTCCAGCTGCCGTCAGACTTCCTGATTGGGCGATCCTGATCGTCGCCAAACCGGGTCGAGCGGAACAGCGGCAGCTCGACCGGCTCCCAGTCCGAGCCAAGGTCTTCAGGCGTCTTGCCCTTGGGCGCTTCGAGGATGCCGTCATAGACCAGTCCATGCTGGCGCAGCCATGCCTCGGCTTGTTCGGGCATGCCCGCCGCCTGAAGCGCAGCTTCGGAAGCGAACACATCGTGATGGATGCCCAGAAGTGCCAGATCGGCCTTGATCAGCTCCATCATCATGGCAACCGCCTGGGCACGGAAAATGGCGAGCCACTCTGTCTCGGGCGCAGCCAGATATTGCCCCCCGAACTTCTCCGCCAGCGCCTGACCCACCGGGATCAGATAATCGCCGGGGTAAAGGCCTTCGGGGATTTCGCCGATATCCTCGCCAAGTGCCTCACGATACCGCAGGTGCGCCGAACGCGCGAGCACATCGACCTGCCCGCCCGCATCGTTGATGTAGTATTCGCGCGTGACCTTGTGCCCGGCAAATTCGAGCAAGGACGCCAGCGCATCGCCCACCACCGCGCCGCGGCAATGGCCCATGTGCATCGGGCCGGTGGGATTGGCCGAGACATATTCGACATTGACCCGCTGCCCCTCGCCCATGCGCGAGCGGCCATAGTCACCGCCCAGCGCGGCAATCGCGGCGAGTTCGTCCAGCCAGGCCGCGGAATCGAGCCTGAGATTGATGAAGCCGGGCCCGGCAATCTCGGCAGCGGCAATGGCGGGGTCACTCGCCAGACGCGCGGTGATCTGCCCGGCAAGTTCGCGCGGGTTCACTTTGGCCTCCTTGGCCAGGACCATGGCTGCATTGGTTGCCAGATCGCCATGCGCGGGATCGCGTGGCGGCTCGACCGCGACATTGTGGCGCGCAATGCCCGCAGGCAGCACGCCGTCTTGCTCCAGAGCATCGAGCGCAGCATCCAACTTCCTGCTGAATGCGGCGTAGATCGTTTGTGTGTCGGACATGATGCGCGCGCCTAACGCATATCACCAGAATCGCAAGGCTGCGCTCGCATCGGCGCCTCGCCCAGCACCTAGCGCGTGGCGTTATAGGCCAGCTGGTCCTGCGTCAGCTGGAAGCCGATCAACATCTCGAAACTGGTCCGCAGAATGGCTGCGCGCACTTCAGTGTCGGCCAATGGATCGAGCGCCGCATCGACATCGCCCGGCTTGCGCTTGCGGCTGATCTTCTCGCGGACTTCGGGCGGAAGCGTCGCTTCGGCCTTATCGACATAGGATGCCGCCTGGGCGCTCGCTTGCGCCCGTTCCTGCCCGTCGGCGAAGTTCAGCGTCACCTGGCCCACACGCTTGGTCACGACTGCGCTGCCGCCGCGCAGGACGGTGACGAAATAGGGCAGCGTCACTTGCCGCGCGCCGCGCACATCGGCCCGGCGGGCGACCACATCGAAGGTCGCGTTGCTGTAAACTTTCGTCCCGCTCTCATCACAGGTGCTGCGCATATTGGTGATGCTGGCGACCACGTCGAGATTGGCCGCAGTCACATCGCCAATGCTGCGAAACGTGGTGACATCGCCTGTGTAGTCGGGAATGCCCACCGTCGGGCAGGACGAAAGAACGGCGGAAATGCCCACCCCTTCTTCGATCACCAATTCACCCTTTTTCGAACAGCCCGCCAAGGCAGCTGCCAGAATGATCGCTGAAACAAGTCTGGTCGGGCGATTCATGAGTGCGCTTTCCTCAATTTGCGTGTCTCTATGCCAAATGCTGGTCCACGCCCTAGCGGTGCGCGAAGCAAAGCGCTAGAGGGCGGCGCATGAACCAACCCTTTCAGGCCCGGGAATCGGGGGACATTCTGGCATCGGATCATGCCCGCCCAGCGCTGAAGCTGCTGATCGCGGCCCCGCGCGGTTTCTGCGCGGGTGTGGACCGGGCAATCGAGATTGTCGAACGCTCGCTCGAACGGTTCGGCGCGCCGGTCTATGTCCGGCACGAGATCGTGCACAACAAATATGTAGTCGATGCGCTTAAGGCCAAGGGCGCGGTTTTCGTCGAGGAGCTTGACGAAGTTCCTGCAAATGTACCTGTGGTGTTCAGTGCGCATGGTGTGCCCAAATCGATTCCGGCAGAGGCCGAACGCCGCGAACTGTTCTATCTGGATGCCACCTGTCCGCTGGTGAGCAAGGTCCACCGTCAGGCCGAACGGCAGATCGACAAGGGCCGCCATGTCATCTTTGTCGGCCATGCCGGCCATCCCGAAGTGATCGGCACCATGGGGCAGGTCGATCATGGCCGGATAACGCTGGTGGAGACGGTCGCAGATGTTGCGGCGCTGCCCTTCAACCGCGACGATGATCTGGCATTTTTGACCCAGACTACGCTTTCGGTTGACGACACGGCAGAGATCGTTGCCGCGCTCAGGTCGCGCTTTCCCGGCATTTCGGGGCCCAAGGCGGAAGATATTTGCTATGCCACTTCTAACCGGCAGGCTGCGGTCAAGGAAATCGCGCCGCAATGCGACTTGGTTCTGGTGATCGGTGCACCCAACTCCTCCAACTCGCTGCGTCTGGTCGAAGTGGCCGAGCGGCTGGGAACTCCGGCCCGGCTGATCCAGCGCGCCGGCGATATCGATCCGGCCTGGTTGGCGCAGGTGCAGACGCTGGGCCTGACCGCCGGGGCCTCGGCCCCCGAACAGCTGGTGCGCGAAGTTGTCAACCGCTTGGGCGAATGGCGCACAATCGCCGAGCAGGTCGTGACCACGACCGAAGAGCACATGATCTTCAAACTGCCGCGACAACTGACCGAGTAGGCTGGGGGGACATGGCGGTCTATACGCATCTGGGCGCACACGATCTGGCCGGACTGATCGCGCATTATGACGTTGGCGAGCTGATCTCGGCCAAGGGCATTGCCGAAGGGGTGTCGAACAGCAACTGGCTGATCGAAACGAGCGGCACCGGCAGCGGCAGCAACAGGAAGGGCGCGCGGCTCATCCTCACCATGTATGAACGGCGGATCGAGCCGGGCGATCTGCCTTTCTTCCTCGGCCTGCTCGATCACCTTGCGGCACACGGCTGCCCGGTGCCGCGCACCATCCACGACCGCGAAGGCGCGGCATACCGCACGATCGACGGCAAAGCGGTGGCGCTGATCGAATTTCTGCCCGGTGTCTCGGTTGATCAACCGACCGCGAGGCAGGCCTTCAGCGTTGGCGAGGCGCTGGCAAGGACGCACCTGGCCGCTGGCAGCTATGCCCAATCGCGGATGCAGACGCTGGGGCTGGCCGCATGGGACATGACCATTCATGATTGCGGGCGCGATGCGCTGGCCGGGATCGACCCCGCGCTGCCGGACATTGCCTTCGATGAACTGTCGTTTCTGGCCGGTAGCTGGCCCGGCGGGTTGCCGCACGGCGTGTGCCATTGCGACCTGTTTCCGGACAACGTGTTGATGCTGGGCGACAGGGTAAGCGGGTTGATCGATTTCTACTTCGCCGCGACCGACTTTTTCGCTTACGACCTGGCGGTAACACATGCCGCGTGGTCGTTCGACAGCCACGGACGCCAATTCCGCGATGACGTGTCAAAGGCGCTGCTGGCAGGATATGAGTCAATCCGCCCGCTCTTGGAATATGAACGCAGCGCGCTCCCTGTGCTGGCGCGCGGGGCTTGCATGCGCTTCATTTCCTCGCGCGCGGACGACTGGCTCAATACCCCGCCCGATGCGCTGGTGACGCGCAAGGACCCGATGGATTTCGCGCGTCGGCTCCAATTCTATCGCGAGACAGGTGCGCTCGCATTTACCGGTGGCAGCGGGGCATGAAATCGGTCGAAATCTTCACCGACGGAGCGTGCAAGGGCAACCCCGGGCCGGGCGGCTGGGGCGCGGTGCTGCGGAATGGCAGCCGCGAACGCGAGCTTGTCGGAAGCGAGCGCGAAACGACCAACAACCGCATGGAAATGACCGCGGTGATCGAAGCGCTGCGCGCCCTGAAGGAGCCATGCCGGGTCGATCTCTATTCGGACAGCAAATATGTGATCGACGGGATCACGCAATGGATCCACGCCTGGCAGAAGCGCGGCTGGCTCACCGCCGACAAGAAGCCAGTCAAGAATGCCGATCTGTGGCGCGCGCTGCTCGAAGCGACGACGCCTCACCGCATCACATGGCATTGGGTCAGGGGCCACGACGGCCATATCGAAAACGAGCGGGCCGACCGGTTGGCGAGCGATCAGGCCGAAAGGATTGCGCTCGAAATGAAGTCAGGCTGACGCAGCCGGGCCGTTTCTCTCAATAAAAGCGCGCGGGCGAATAGCGGCCCGGGTCGATTGCAGCGGTCATCGCGTCGGGCCCGCACCCCAGCAGCACTTGCGCGCCCAACCTGGCAGCCGCAGGCGCGGTCTGGATGCCGAAGCCGCCCTGCCCGGCAAACCAGAAGAACCCCGGCACTTGCGGGTCAGGTCCATAGACCGGAAGCCGATCGGGCGCGAAGCTTCTGAGGCCCGCCCATTTGCGCTCGACCGCCTCGATCTTCCAGTTGACCGCCGCCTGCAACCGGTCGATCGCGATGGCAACGTCAAGTTCCTCAGGCGCCGCATCGACCGGCGGTGTGGGCGCCTCGTCATGCGGGCTGAGCCACAGCCGGCCTGCTTCGGGCTTGAAGTAGAACCCACCCGAAATGTCGAGGCACAGCGGCAGATCGGCTGGTGCGGGCGGGTCTATCCGCAGTTGCACCACCGTGCGGCGATAGGGCTGGATGCCCAGCGCCCTTACCCCGGCCATCGCGGCGATCTCGTCAGCCCATGCCCCGGCGGCATTGACCAGCATATCGGCCCGGAAAGCGCGGCCATCTCCGGTCTCGATCAGCCATGATGTGTCGCGCGTAATCCGCTCAATGCGAGCGCGGCAGGTAATCGCGGCCCCCGCAACCCTCGCACGCGCCAGATAATGCGCATGCAGGCCCGCCACGTCGATGTCGGCGCAATGCGGCTGGCGGATCGCGCGGTCCCATTCGGGCCTGATCCCCGGAACGATCTGCTCGAGCTGATTGCGACCAATCCGTTCGAACCGTGCGTCGGTCTCGGCAAAGCGGGTGATGAAGCTTTCGACCGCCGCTTCGTCATCCTCGCGCGCCAGATAGAGCGCGCCGCGCGGGCTGAGGAACCCGTGTTCTTGAAGATAGATGCCCGATGCCTTGGTCAGCGGCAGGATGCCCGGCCCGCCATAGCATTCCTCGTAAAAGGCAGCGGAACGCCCGGTCGAATGATAGCCCGGCGTATCCTCGGCTTCGAGCACGACGACGCGGGCTGCATCGCCGATTTCCGCGGCAAGGCTGGCACCCGCCATCCCCGCGCCCACTATCGCAATGTCGAATGATTCGCTCACGATTCAGCCGCGATCCGATCAAGGAACTTGAAGGTAGCTTCCATCGCCCGGCCTCGCACCGGATCAATTTCGCGCAGGATTTCATGCCGGGCTTCCTTGCCGAAGCGCACCAGCTGCACATCCTTGAGGCGCTGGACCGCTTCCTCGATAGCACCGACCGAAATCAATTTGTCGTTCGAAGTCGCCAGGATCAGCACGGGGGTTACGATTGCCTCGAGCTTTCCCGGCCGGAACAAGGCGCGGATCGAGGCGTAGGCCCGCTCGACCCAGCCCCAGCTGCCCGGCCCCATCACCAGTTCAGGGCGGTGCTCGCGCCACCACAGCTCATCCTGATAGCGGTCGTCATCATGCGTCAGCAGCGCCTGGCGCGACGCCGGAATCTCGCCCGGCTTCTCGCTCCACTTCCACGCCGGGCGGGCCGGATCACCGATCAGGCACATCAGCTTTGCCACAGCTTGCGCGATCAAAGGCGGGATATTTCCGACAAAGCCGAGCATGGGCGCAGACAGGACCAACCCGTCGGGATCGACCACCCCATCGGCCAGGCCGCGCAGGACCAGATGCCCGCCCATCGAATGCCCCGCCAACACATGCGGACCGGGCGTCTGCGCCTTCCAGTCCTGCCAGAACCGGGCGAGATCGGCGATCCAGACCGAGAAATCGGCAACATGGCCGGTGACCGGATCATTGCCCAACCGGCCTGATCCGGCCTGCCCGCGCCAATCGGCAGCGGTCACCCGCCAGCCGGCATCATGCCATTGCTGGAGCGTTTCGAGATATTTCTCGTAATTGTCGCCGCGTCCAGGAAAGAACAGGATCGAGCCGCGTGGCGGCGCTGCGGATGCTGCCCCGGCCCCGGCGGTTGCGCCCGCCGACCAGTCAATCCTGCGGATCGCGTGGCCATCTGCGGCCACCCAAAATGACTCGCTGGCGCCCCCCGGAATTACCCGCCTGTCAAGGGGTCCGGCTGCGGTTTCAATCTCGTGCCTAATAGCCAGCCTCCGCGCGTGGTTACTTTTTGGTAAGTGATAACCTGTAGCAAGACCTTGAAAGGGAACCCTTGGGGCCAATCATGCTTGCAGAATACCTCCACTACGGATTGCTTGTCGGCTTGGCAATTGCGCTGCTGTTTGCGGCTTTCACGGACATCCGTGAACGCAAGATCGCCAATTGGCTCAACGCCGGTATTGCCCTGGCGGCCCCGCTGTTCTGGTGGAGCAGCTCGCTGGCGTTGTGGCCCGATGTAGCCATGCAGCTGGGCGTGGCCGTGGCGGCTTTTGCCGTGCTTGCCGGACTGTTTGCACTAGGGATGATGGGCGGCGGCGACGTCAAGCTGCTGACCGCGCTCGCGCTGTGGATCGAACCCACCTGGTTCCTGCGGCTGCTGATCGTCATGGCGCTGGTTGGCGGAGTGCTGACCGTGATCATGGGCGCGATCCATATTATTCGCCGCCAGCGTCAAAAGCTGGCTGTTCCCTATGGCGTTGCCATCGCGACCGCCGGGCTGTGGGTGCTGGGAACGCACCATCTGCCCACAGCTGCGCTGGCCATGGGGATGAAGTGAACCTGATTTTAACCAGTCCGGACATAGAGACGAAAACCATACGAGCCCGAAGTGTTGAGGGCCGAACTAGGGGGCTAGAATAGCCATGGATAGGAAGAAGCTGGTATTGCTGCTTGTTGCGCTGGTCATAGCGATCGGCACGGCCTTTGCAGCGCGGAGCATGTTTGCCGGGGCCTCATCGCCTGAGGCGCAGGCTGTCGAGGCTGAGTTCGAAGGCCCGAAGGTGCTTGTCGCGCAACGCGCCCTGCCCGCCGGGACGATCATCACCGCCGATGCGCTGGGCTTCCAGAAATGGCCCAAAGAGCTGGTCAAGGACGCCTATTTCATCGAAGGCGAATCGGACATCGGCCAGCTGCTGGGCACAGTGGTGCGCCATCAGGTGACGGCGGGTGAGCCGGTGACCCAGGGTTCGCTGGTCAAGCCCGGCGATCGCGGCTTCCTGGCTGCGGCGCTTGGCCCGGGGATGCGTGCGGTAACCGTACCGGTATCCGCCAAGACGGGTGTGGCAGGCTTTGTTTTCCCGGGCGACCGGGTGGACCTGGTTCTGACGCAAACGGTCAGCGGAAATGATGGGCAGTCGCTGCGCGCCGCCGAAACCGTGCTGCGCAACCTGCGTGTCCTGGCAACTGACCAGTCAACCGAACAGACAGTCGTCGATGGCAAGACAGTGGTCCGTGCCTTCCGCACAGTTACGCTGGAGGTAACTCCCAAGATCGCCGAGAAGGTCGCCGTGGCGCAGACCATCGGCACGCTCAGCCTTGTGCTGCGCTCGCTCGCGGACAACCAGGTCGAACTCGACCGGGCGATTGCCTCTGGCGATCTGGTGGTGCCTGAAAACGCCACGCCCGAAGAAGAGGAACGGCTGCTGCGCTCCGCAATGAACCAGCCGATCGACAAGGGCACGACTTACAGCACGGGCGGCGATGTGTCGCGCTTCCAGCGCAGCTCAATGCCTGCAATGGGCGCTGCACCTGCTCCCGCCATGGGCGTTGCGTCTGGCGCTTCCGGTCCGGTCGCGGGCCCCTCGGGTCCTTCCGTGCGGGTAACCCGCGGCAAGAACACCACAGAGGTGCCGGTGAGCTCAAGCGTGGGCCGCCTCGTCAACCAGCAGGCTGCCGGGATCCGCGATGGTGGTCGCACCGTTCCGGCTGCCAGCGCTGCATTGGTCCGCTGAGGGGGAAAGCGTGATGACAAACTCAATCACAAACAGGGGCAATAACATGAACCGCCGCCTTACCGCCAAAGTGCTGCTTGCCAGTCTGGCCGTAGCACCGCTCGCCAGCGTTCCGATGACCACCGTCACCGCCCAGTCGGTTACCGCTCCGCAGAGGGAGATCGTGATTTCGATCGGCCGCGGCGAGCTGGTGACTGTGCCGGGTGCCATGGCGGACGTCTTCGTCGCCAATGATGTGGTTGCCGACGTGCAGGTCAAGTCGCAGCGCCAGCTCTATGTGTTCGGCAAGACTGGTGGCGAAACCACCATTTATGCCAGCAATTCAGCCGGCGATGTGATCTGGTCGGCCAATGTCCGGGTGGGATCCAACATCGACAGCATCGACCAGATGCTGGCGCTGGCCATGCCCGAGGCGCAAATCGGTGTCGCTACCATGGGTACCAACACCGTGCTGCTTACCGGAACGGTAGCGGCCCCGGAAGATGCCGCCGAAGCTGAACGCCTTGTGCAAGCCTTCGTGGGCGAAGAAAGCAATGTGATCAGCCGCTTCAAGATGGCGACGCCGTTGCAGGTCAATCTGCGCGTGCGCTTTGCCGAAGTCAGCCGCTCTCTGGTCCGCGACATCGGCGGCAATCTGAGCACGGGTGATTTCACCAACGGCTTCCGCTTCGGTGTCGGCACAGGTCGGCAATTGGGCACCGGCGCCTTCAATTTTGACGGCCCGCTGGGCGTTGGCACAGGTGTGCAGAATCCGACACTGACGCTGCCCGACGGCACGACAATCACCGGACCCGGCATCAACACCACCGGGCGCGGCGCGACCCTGGGCGGCATGGGCCGGTTCCTGGGATTGGACATACTGGGCGCGCTCGACCTGGCCGAACGTGATGGCCTTGTCACCACGCTTTCGGAACCGAACCTCACTGCGCTTTCGGGCGAGACGGCAGAGTTCCTGGCGGGCGGCGAGTTTCCGATCCCGGTCAGCTCGGGGCTGGGCTCGACTTCGATCGAATATCGTAAATTCGGGGTTAGCCTGGCCTATACACCGACCGTGCTGGCCAATGGCCGCATCTCGCTGCGCGTCCGTCCGGAAGTGTCCGAACTGTCGAGCCAAGGGGCGGTCAGCATCAACGGCTTCCAGATTCCCGCGCTCACCATTCGCCGTGCCGAAACCAGCATCGAGCTCGGTTCAGGCCAGAGCTTCATGATCGCCGGACTGATGAGCAACAATGCGCAGAACACCATCGACAAGGCACCGGGCGTGGGAGATGTCCCGATCCTGGGCAATCTGTTCCGTTCGCGCTCGTTCCGCAGGGGCGAAACCGAACTGGTGATCGTGGTTACACCTTACCTTGTGAAACCGGTCAACGACAGCGACATCAAGCTGCCGACCGACGGCTTCCGCGCCGCAAACGAGCTCCAGTCGTTCATCGGATATCGCGAGAACGCCGGCGTTTCGGGTGAAGCGCGCCCCGGCCCCACGGCCAGCGACAAGGACGCCCCGCCGCCAGCGGTGGGCGCGTATGATCCTGCGGCCATTTTGCCGGGCGAACAGCCCACGCAGCGCCAGGCGCAGGACAAACCCCGCAAAAAGGACCGTCGCGCCGATGCTGCGACGCCCGGTTTCAGCTTCTAATCGAGAAAGGTGAGAATGATGCCTATTGCAACACACGGCAAGCTGGCGGGCGCTCTTGCCCTCTCGCTCGGCCTGGCGCTGGGCGGATGCGGCGGAATGCCGACCAACCAGAGCCTCAACAGCACCAAACAGCCGGTCATCGAACGGAGCAATTTTGCCTTCGACGTGCAGACCGGACAGGGCGGGCTGCAGATTTCCGAGCAGCAACGCCTGGCCAACTGGTTCGAAGCGATGGAACTTGCCTATGGCGACCGCGTTTCGATCGACGATCCGATGTCCAGCAAGGCCACGCACGATGCGGTGGCAGCGCTGGCAGGGCGCCACGGCATCATTGTCGAGGACACCGCGCCGGTCACCTCGGGGCATGTCCAGCCGGGTTATGCCCGGGTGGTGCTGACCCGCTCGACCGCTTCGGTTCCCGGCTGTCCCGATTGGTCGGCCAAGTCCGACATGAATTACGGCAACGCCACCTATCCAGGTTACGGTTGCGCGGTAAACAGCAATATTGCTGCCATGATGGCCAACCCACAGGACTTGCTCGAAGGGCAGAGCGGCACGGGTGAAACCGTGATCATGAGCTCGAACAAAGCAATCGACAGCTATCGCGAGCAGGCTCCGACCGGAAAAGACGGTCTGACTTCATCTGCTACCGGAGGAAAGTAAGTCATGAATGCTCCTTGGAAATCCGGAATGACCGGCACTCGCGACCCGTTCTCGGCCTATATCTGCGACGACGCCGCGCTTGACGTGCTGCGCCCCGTGGTGATCGAGCTGGGCTGGCAGCCCGAAAAGTGCAACAAGGGTGGCCTGCGCAATGCAGTCCAGTCGCTCTCGGTCAGCGCCAGCCCCAACATCTTGATGGTGGATCTGTCGGAAAGCGGCGATCCGATCAATGACATCAACGCGCTTGCCGAGGTTTGTGAACCCGGCACGGTGGTGGTGGCGATCGGTCAGGTCAACGACGTGCGTCTCTATCGCGACCTCTTGGCCAGCGGCATTCAGGACTATCTGCTCAAGCCGCTTTCGGCCGGCCAGGTTCGCGATGCACTCAACCATGCGCAGACCACGTTCATGACTCCGCGTAGCAGCGATGGCGAATCCGTGCGCAAGCATGTTTCGACTGCCGTTATCGGCACGCGCGGCGGCGTGGGTGCCTCGACACTGGCAACCTCGCTGGCGTGGCTGTTCAGCACTCAGTACAAGTCGCCGACCGCCCTGCTCGACCTTGACGTGCATTTCGGAACCGGCGCGCTGACCATGGACCTTGAACCCGGTCGCGGGCTGACCGATGCGATCGACAATCCGAGCCGCATCGATGGCCTGTTCATCGAACGGGCCATGATCCGCGCGAATGACAATCTGTCGCTGCTTTCAGCCGAAGCACCGATCAATTCGCCATTGATGACCGATGGTGCCGCTTTCGTGCAGCTGGAAGAGGAATTCCGCCAGGCGTTCGAAATGACCGTGGTCGATCTGCCGCGCAACATGCTGATCAACTTCCCGCACGTTCTGGCAGATACGAACATCGTTGTGCTGATGGCGGAAATGACGCTCGCTTCGGCGCGAGACACGATCCGCATCCTTTCGTGGCTCAAGTCCAATGCCGCGCATGCCTTTCCGATCGTCGTTGCCAACAAGGTGCAATCGGGGTTCAGCGAGATCAGCAAGACCGATTTCGAAGCCTCGATCGAACGCAAGATCGACTTCGTCATTCCCTATGACGCCAAGGGCGCCTGCAGCGCGGCCAAGCTGGGTCAGACTTTTGCCGAAGCCAATGGCTCGAGCCGGGCAGCCGCCGTAATCAAGCAGATCGCCGAACGGATCATCGGAGCCAGCGAAGAGGATCTGGTTGCCAGCGGCACGGAGAAGAAATCGCTTCTGGGCAATTTCGATCTCAAATCGCTGCTGGCGAAAAAGAGCAAATCGCAGTCGGTTAACGAACCGGCCTAATGATCGCGGGAGCTTTCAGCCTGTCCGAAAAAGTCGGGCGGAAGGCACCAGCATGTTGGTATGAGACGAAAGGCGGGATAATCGCATGAGCACTCTACAGCTCCTGCTACTGGGTGGTTTCCTCTTTGTAGTGATGGTCGCCGGCGTGCTGGTCCTGTCGGGTCCGTCTGCGGGCAAGGAAAGCCAGCGCCGTCTGCAAGCGGTGCGTTTTCGGCATTCCGAAAGCACCGATGCCAAGGTCGAATCCCAGCTGAAAAAGGCCATTGCCGCGCGCAAGCCCAAAATGCACAAGGTTGCCGGATCGGGTTCGCGGATCGAGGCTCTCCACGGGCGACTCAACCGGTCAGGCAAGAAATGGACCTTGTCGCAATATCTCTATTCCTCGCTAGGGGTCGCGCTGTTCGTGACGCTGATCATCTTTCTGAACAGCGGTGCCTTCCTGCTGTCGCTGGGTGTTGGCGTGCTGGTGGGCGCGGGCCTGCCGCACATGGTGCTCAACTTCTTCATCAACAGGCGCACCAATTCCTTCAACAGCAAGTTTCCCGACGCGATCGAGCTGCTGGTTCGCGGCCTGCGTTCGGGCCTTCCGGTGACCGAGACGCTGGGCGTGGTCGCGCAGGAAGTTCCCGGCCCGGTGGGCGAGGAGTTCAAGAGCATCTCCGAGCGGATCAAGATCGGCCGTACGATGGAGGAAGGACTCCAGGAAACGGCAGACCGCCTGGCCATACCCGAATTCAACTTTTTCACCATCACGCTGGCGATCCAGCGCGAGACCGGTGGCAATTTGGCAGAGACACTTTCGAACCTCGCCGATGTGCTGCGCAAGCGCGCGCAGATGAAGCTCAAGATCAAGGCGATGAGTTCAGAGTCGAAAGCTTCGGCCTATATCGTCGGTTCGCTGCCCTTCATCGTCTTCGGCATGATCATCTGGATCAACCCGTCCTACATGGATGGCTTCTTCACCGATGACCGGTTGATCGTGGCCGGGCTTGGCGGACTGGTTTGGATGTCCATCGGCGTCTTCATCATGGCCAAGATGGTCAGTTTCGAGATTTGAGCGAGGGATAATCAGGCATGTTTGAATCTCCAGCCGGACCAACGCTCCTCGGCTTCGACGTCATCCTCGTCGGAACGATCCTTGCCGCGATCGCCGCATTTGCCGTGTTGATGGCAATCTATGCCGCGGTTACAGTCAAGGATCCGATGGCCAAGCGCGTCAAGGCGCTCAATGACCGGCGCGAGGAACTCAAGGCGGGTATCGTCGCCTCGACCGCCAAAAAGCGCGTCAGCCTGATCCGCAAGACCGACAAGACCGACCGCATGAAGCAGCGGCTGGAAGGCATGAAGGTCCTCCAGCAGAGCCAGATCCTCGACATCCAGCAGAAGCTTGCGCACGCGGGCATCCGCAACAAGGAACTGGCGGTCTATGTCATTGGCGCGCGTATGGTGCTGCCGATCGTGCTCGGCATCCTGGGCGTGACGTTGATCTATGTCATCGACTATTTCCCCGACTGGGGTCCGATCAAGCGCGTGGGTTCGATGGGGATCCTGCTGTTCCTCGGCTACAAGGGGCCGGAGATCTATCTCAAGAATATGGCGAACAAGCGCACGCACGAGATTCGCAAGGGCCTGCCCGATGCGCTCGACCTGCTGGTGATCTGCGCCGAGGCGGGCCTGACCGTCGATGCGGCCTTCAACCGCGTTGCCAAGGAACTGGGCCGGGCCTATCCCGAACTGGGCGACGAATTTGCCCTGACCGCGATCGAACTGAGCTTCCTCAACGAGCGCAAGAAAGCTTTCGACAATCTGGCTCATCGTGTCGATCTGGATGCGGTACGCGGGGTGGTCACCACCATGATCCAGACCGAGCGTTACGGCACTCCACTGGCCTCAGCACTGCGCGTGCTTTCGGCCGAATTCCGCAACGAACGCATGATGCGCGCCGAAGAGAAGGCCGCACGCCTTCCTGCGATCATGACCGTGCCGCTGATCCTGTTCATCCTGCCGGTGCTGTTCATCGTGATCCTGGGCCCGGCGGCCTGCTCGATCTCCGACACGTTCCTGAACAGATAGACTGTCCACGCAAGCTTTCGACAAGGGACAAAGGCCCGCCATGCGTCAAGAACGTGTGGCGGGCCCTTTTCGTTTCGCCTGAACTGTCGCCCGGTCGAGCAGGCGCAGCAACAGGGCGCGGAACTGCACTTGATCCTCTTCGCTCAGAACGGCGAAGATTTCCGCCTCGCTTTCCCGTGCCAGCGGCATCACCTCGCCATGGATCGCCTTGCCCTCATCGGTCAGAGTGAGCATGTGCGAGCGCCCGTCGAGCGTATTGGGCTGGCGGGCAAGCAGCCCGCGATCTTCGAGCACCTTGCAGGCGCGGTTGACCGCCACCTTGTCCATCAGCGTTGCCTCGGCCAATTCGCGCTGCGTCGCCGCGCCCACATCGCCCAGCACCGCCATCACCCGCCATTCGGTGATCTTGAGTCCGAACCGCGCGCGATAGCGGCCCGCGATCAGGCTGCTGACCGCATTGGAAGTGATCGATAGCTGGTATGGCAGGAAATCCGCCAGCCGCCCCAACGATGTCTCGCGTTCGCCCATGGATGCAGTCTCCAGTGAAATTCCCGGCAGCGCAAGCCGTGCACTTCATCACCCGCCCGCGGTCATTCGAAGCCAGGTTCATCCCACCAGGGGTAGAAATCGGGCATATCGCGCGACACCCGGCCCGGATACTCGGGCGCACGCTTGTCGAGGAAACTGGCGATCCCCTCCTTCGCATCCTTGCTGCGCGACAGGCGATAGATTGCCCGGCTGTCGATCCGGTGCGCCATCATCGGGTGTTCGGTAGCGGAAAGCCGCCACATCATCGCGCGCGTCATCGCCACCGAAACCGCCGAGGTGTTCTGCGCAATCTCGCCGGCCAAATCGCGCGCGGCGCGCATCAGTTCGTCCGGCGCATGGACCGATCTCACCAGCCCGCGCTCACACGCCTCGTGTGCGTCGAAGATGCGGCCCGTGTAACACCATTCGAGCGCCTGGCTGATCCCCACGATTCGCGGCAGAAACCAGCTTGAGCACGCCTCGGGCACGATCCCGCGCCGGGCAAAGACGAAGCCGAAGCGGGCATTGTCAGCCGCGAGGCGGATATCCATCGCCAGTTGCATGGTCGCGCCGATTCCCACGGCCACTCCGTTACAGGCTGAAATCAGCGGCTTTTTCGACTGGAACAGCCGCAGGGTCAGCTTGCCGCCGCCATCGCGTACCGTGGGGTCGGACAAGTCTGCGACCTCGGTCGGATCGGAGAACACATGCCCCCCGCCCTCCGGCGTGAGGTCGGCCCCGGCGCAAAACGCCCGCTCGCCCGCGCCGGTGAAGATCACTGCGCGCATGTCATCATCGGCGTCGATATCGTCCATCGCGGCGCAAATTTCGCCCTGCATCACCCGCGTATAGGCATTGAGCTTTTCCGGGCGGTTGAGCGTGATGGTGGCAATGCCATCCGATTTATCGAGGATGATCTGGGTGAATTGGGTCACGAGAACTGCCCTCCTAGCTCAAACGGATCGACCGGCCACAGGCCAGAATGCGACACATGCGACACTGTCCTGATTGAGAAAACCGCCCCGCTCGCGCCACTGTGCAAAGCATCATGGCAAGGAGGGGGCGGCGGTTGTCATTGCTGTACCCCATACCCCGCGAGGGGCCTGTAGGAAAGTTCACCCGATTCCGGGATAGTTACACCCTAGCGCGGGGCCATACGGATCGCACCATCAAGCCGCACGTCCTCGCCATTGAAATAGCCGTTTTCGATCATCGTCATCGCCAGATGCGCATATTCGGGCGCATTGCCCAGCCGCTTGGGGAACGGCACCGACGCCGCCAGCGCTTCCTTCACCTGCGGCGGGGCGGCGTTCATCAGCGGGGTATTGAAGATGCCCGGCAGGATGGTGTTGACGCGGATGCCCTCGCCCATCAGGTCGCGCGCGATCGGCAGCGTCATGCCGATCACCCCACCCTTCGATGCCGAATAGGCCGCCTGCCCGATCTGGCCATCTTCACCCGCGACGCTGGCGGTGTTGACGATCGCGCCGCGCTCGCCATCCTCGTTCAGCGGATCGAGGCTCATCATCCCCGCCGCAGACTTGGCGATGCAGCGGAAGGTGCCGACCAGATTGATCTGGATGATGAAATTGAAGGCGTCGAGCGGGAAATGCCTGACTTCGCCCGTCTGCCGGTCGCGGCTAGCGGTCTTGATGGCATTGCCCGTGCCCGCGCAATTGACCAGGATACGTTCCTGCCCGTGCGCCGCGCGCGCCTTGGCAAAACCGGCATCGACGCTGGCATCGTCGGTCACATTGACCTCGCAGAAAATGCCGCCGATTTCCTCGGCAACCTTCTTGCCCTTTTCCTCCTGAAGATCGAAAATCGCCACCTTGGCACCCTTGGCAGCCAGAGCGCGCGCCGTCGCTTCGCCCAAGCCCGATGCGCCGCCGGTGACAATCGCGGGGGTATTTGGTCCTACTTGCATTCTCGCATATCCTTCTTGTTGAATCGGTCGGAATCAAAGCACCTCGACGATGGTGACATTGGCGACGCCGCCGCCTTCGCACATCGTCTGAAGCCCGTATTTCTTGCCGCGCGCCTTGAGCGCGTGGAGCAGCGTCGCCATCAGCTTGGCCCCGGACGCGCCGAGCGGGTGGCCAAGCGCGATCGCGCCGCCGTTGACGTTAAGCCTGCTTGGGTCGGCCCCGGTATGCATGAGCCAGGCCAGCGGGACCGCGGCAAATGCCTCGTTCACCTCGTAAAGATCGATATCGTCGATCTTCAACCCGGCGCGCTGCAATGCGCGATCGGTGGCGAACAGCGGCTCCTCGAGCATGATCACCGGATCGCCCGCAGTCACGGTGAGGTTGTGGATGCGCGCCATGGGGGTGAGGCCATAGCGCTTTAGAGCCGCCTCGCTCACCACCAGCGCCGCCGACGATCCGTCGCAGATCTGGCTGGCTGTAGCGGCGGTGTGCACACCATCGGGGCTGAGCAGCTTGACGGAGGCAATGCTCTCGAGCGTGGCGTCGAAGCGTATCCCTTCATCGACCGTATGGAATTGCTCGCCTTCGGAGGTTTCAATTGCAATCGGCACGATTTCATCGGCGAACGCGCCCGCCTTGGTCGCCGCGATCGCCTTCTGGTGGCTGGCGAGCGCGAACCGGTCGAGATCGTCCCTGGTCAGGCCATGCTTGCGCGCGACCATCTCGGCACCCATGAACTGCGACCACTGCACACCGGGATATTTGGCCTCGAGCCCGGGCGATTTGTAGTTCCCCAGACCTTCCTTCATGTGGAACATCGCGGTCGAGCCCATCGGCACGCGGCTCATGCTTTCGACGCCCGCCGCGATCACCACATCCTGCGTCCCGCTCATCACCGCCTGCGCAGCAAACTGGATCGCCTGCTGCGAGGAACCGCACTGGCGGTCGATGGTGACGGCGGGAGTCGATTGCGGCAGCAGCTTCGAGGCGAGCACCGCATTGCGGCCCACCTGCATCGCCTGTTCGCCGCCCTGGCTGACGCAGCCCATGATGACATCGTCGATTGCGGCTGGATCGATTCCCGTGCGCCCGACAAGCGCGTCGAGCGATGCCGCCGCGAGATCGACCGGGTGAACGCCCGCAAGCCGCCCGCCGCGCCGCCCGCCCGCGCTGCGTACCGCATCAACAATATAGGCTGTGGTCATCGCGCGGCTCCTCTCTCGCGTTTCAATATGCCACCGGCCTAGGCAGGGTTTACGTTTGCGTCAACCGCGAGTTTGCGGGTGGTGTGAGACGGTGGGTTGTGGCTGCGAGTGCAGTGGCCTTGGATTTTCAGTGTTGCATTGCCGCTACACAGTCGATCAGATTTGAATGGCAGGTTCAGGTTTGCTTTCCATTGCAACTACCTTGGTATAATCGTTCCCACATGGATGGGGAAATTGCGCGAACCTTTAATGGTATGTCGCAGGCTATTGCATCCAGTTGAAACGGTCGGAGCGCTTGAAGCCCATAATGGGTTGCGAGCAGTCCGGCGCTCATGTTTGGTGATCATTCGACATGATCGTCATATTCGCAAGGATGAGAATTTTATGAAGATTTCAGCACAACTCAGGCTCGGCGCATGCTCTGC
>Ga0155642_1361_pt1 | contig 20405 bp, 21 predicted proteins | sample RifCSPhighO2_12_FD_107299 | JGI IMG/M metagenome (GOLD analysis project Ga0155642, IMG submission 107299) | Erythrobacter sp. RIFCSPHIGHO2_12_FULL_63_10 | reverse complement strand
GATTGGTGCGGCTTCGAGCGCAGCACAGAGCATGTCGGCTGGTGTGTGGACTGAACCGCTCTTCGTGCTGCTCGCTGGCAGCCTTGCCTATGGCGCAACGCGCGCCTGGCGCGGCAGGCGCACCTCTGGACCGCTCTTCGATTACCGGCTCGCCACAATATCCATCGGTTTCGCCTTCGTCGTGCTCGCAGTGATGTCGGGACCATGGACCTACACCGAGGTCTTCTCGCGGGTAGCGCACGGCGGCGCGGCACCCTCGATATTCGAGGCGGCGCTGCTTGGCGCACTGTTGGCAGGCGCGGTTATCGGCGGCTGGAATGGCGCGCGAGGTGGTGGTTTCAGGGTGACCCGTGCGCTCCAATGCCTGGTTGGCGGGATGCTTATGGGAGCAGGCAGTTCCTTGATCCCGGGTGGAAACGACAACCTTATTCTCGTTGGCTTGCCCTCTTTTCAAAGCCATGCCTGGCTGGCAATTTTGTCCATGGTCATGGCGATCGTAATTTGGTTGAAGGTCGGCGAATTTTGGCGCAATCTTGCGGCAGCAAGAGAGCCCGGTCGCGCGAATTCAGCCTGACCCTTGGGATGGGGAGGGGTTCTTTATGGAAATGCAGCAGGTTCGTTATTTCCTTGCGGTCGCCAAGACGCTCAATTTCACGCGTGCGGCAGAGACTTGCAATGTGACCCAGCCCGCACTCACGCGCGCCATCAAGCAGCTCGAGGCCGAACTGGGAGGTGAATTGATCCGGCGTGAGGGTCGGCTCAGCCACCTTACCGATCTCGGAACCCGCATGCTGCCGTTGCTCACCCAGTGCTACGACAGCGCGCTCAACGCCAAGGCGCTCGCCGCAAAGGTCAAAAGCGGCGATGTTGCGTCCATTGCAGTGGGCGTTACCCCGACTTTCGACGTTGCCCTGCTCATTCCCGCGCTGGCGGAGCTTGAGCGCGCCTTTCCCGGAGTGCAGCTTGTGATCCGTCGCGGGTGCAGTACCGAAATCGGGGAAATGTTGAAAAACGGCGAAATCGAACTCGGTTTCGGTGGCGGCATGGCGACGAGCTGGGACAGGCTCGATTGCTGGCCGATGTTCGCCGAAGATTTCGATCTGGTGGTGGCCAACGATCACGATCTGGCGGGGATCAACGATCAGGATCAGTTGGCCAAGCAGCTTCAATCAGAGCGCCTGATCTTCCATGCCCAGCTTGAAACGGGGGAGTTTCCATCTGGCACCCTGGAGGGCGCTGGAATTTCAGTCGAGAAGGTGCACATGTTCAGCAGTCTCGAGGACCTCGAAGTACTCCTCACGGCAAAGTTTGGGGTTGCCGTCCTGCCGGCCAGCACATGCCGCTCGGCGAGTCTGCGCCATATACCATGCAGCTGGCTTGGCACGCGACGCACGGTGGCCGTCTATTCGGTAGCGGGCCGGGTGCGCTCGCGCGAAGCTGGCGTGTTGTTCAATCTCGTGAGGGCCAGCGACTGGACCAGATTGACGGCGCGCCTTGATGAATCGGAAGCTATTGCAGATGGGCGTCAAGATTCCCGGCCTGCCCAAGCGAACGGGGCCCCGGCGGAGGTCGGCGTGGCATTGCCGGTATAGCGCATCTGTTTGCGCACCGTTGGTGTGAACAACCAAAATCACGGTAAAACAGATAGCAAAGTCACATTTTCCGGTTCGATCATTGTCGATTGGGATCCAGGTTGGACACGGCTTCAACGATCGAATCGAGCTCCATGCGCTGACGATAGTCTGGATCGACATGGCGCCGGCGAATGATCCCACTGCGGTCGATGATGAATACCGAGGGAACCGGGAGGATCCATGCTTGCCCGCCCTGGTACCCGGGAACGTCCCAGCCTGCGCCGGCAATCAGCGAGCTCATGAATTCGTCAACCCATATCGCCAGATTGATGCTGAGAACATATCCGGCATCGACATCTGTCAGGAAGGGAAAGCGGGCACCGGATTCGGCCTGTAACGCCCGAGTGTGCTCCTGCTTTTCCGCTGAAATTGCATAAATTCGCCCACAGCCGAGTTGGTCCTGAATTTCTGCCAGGCCGACCATGTTGAGCCGGCAGTATGGGCACCAGTGACCCCGATGGAACGCAAGGACCGTTGGCCCTTCGGCGACGATTTCCGAAAGCCGGACAATCCTGCCATCCTGATCGGGCATGGCAAAGTCCGGCATCACTTCGCCAACGGCGGGCGCGCCTGCACCGGCTTCGGCCTGCGCGAGCCGCGCCACGAAGTGGTCAACCGCGGTTGCGAAATCGGGGCTCTTCGTGCGAACCTCGTCAGCAATTGCCTGGAGTCGGCGGTTGAGCGACCATTGATTGTTACGCACGTCTTGGAATCTTCCTTCCAATGCGGCCACCAAGGGGTGAGTCATCTCGCCGTCCTCCTGACTGCATTTTACCAGAATCTGCGTTCCGGAACACCAGAACTATTCACGCCCTGCGGCGGCATCGATCGCCACGCCGCCTGAAATTTCGTGCAGAACGAATCCCTCGAGCGGTTCGACCTCATCGCGCCACGGCGCCATTGCAAGCGCCCGACGTGTGTCGCGATAGCCCGCCTCGCGGCGTTGCCGGATGCCTTCGGGACTGAAATCAATGTCCTTCGAGTGATCTTCGGTATCGAGCACTGGATTGAGCAGGCGAATGACGTGCATCCGCGTGTCGCAGCCGTAGGCGCGCAATTCTTCGAGGCGATTCTCCCGATCCGCGCCATCGGGCACCAACTTGGCAATTTCAGAAACGACGTGGCGCAAGCGGTGCAGTTGCCGCTGACGCTTGATGTTTTGCACGGCGCGACTTGAATATTGCAGATCCTTGTGGCGATTGAGCACCTGCCAGATTGAATCGGGTTCGGGGCCGTGGGGATTCCAAAGGTGCACCGCAAAGACCGTGGCGTTCCTGCGTGGCTCGTCGTCGAAAACTATCTCGACCGGTGTGTTCGAGAGGACTCCGCCATCCCAGTAAAGTTCCCCGTCGATCCGCACTGCCGGGAAGGCGGGCGGCAGGGCGCCTGAGGCGAGCACATGGTCAACTCCCAGCGGACCTTTGCTGCTGTCGAAATAGACCATCTCGCTCGACTGGACCTTGGCGGCTCCGACACACAGTCGCATCGGACCTGAATTGATTCGCTCAAAATCGACCAGTTCGCCCAGCAATTCGCGCAGCGGTTCGACCGAATAATAAGCAGCCTCTTCCGATCCCAAGCTGGTGAAGGGGTTCAGAAATGCCATGGGTCGCGGCTTGAAGAACGCGGGGAGACCGGTTGATATCGTGGCCATGTTGCGGGTCGCCTGACCAATCCAATCGGGAATCGGAATCCCCATGAATGTGCCGGTCTCTACCCGCCGCCAGAATTCGCGCAGTCGATCAAGCCGGTCTTCAGGCGCGGAACCGGCGATCAGCGCTGCATTGATCGCGCCAATCGAGGTGCCGACCACCCAGTCAGGCTCAATCCCTGCTTCGTGTAGTGCTTCGTATACCCCGGCCTGGTAAGCACCAAGTGCTCCACCACCTTGAAATACAAGGACTATCTGTCCGCGCTGGCTCAATTCGTCATTTAGCTCTGACATGGTTTTCTCCTTTAGAAGCGGGAAATTCGGTCCGGACAGAAGCGACTATTGGTGCGGCCTCTCCGGTGATCAAACGGGCGTGACGGGCAAAGGTGAGGTAGTTCCAAGCCAGGTTCACACCCACGATCAGGCGATTGCGAAAGTTGGTCAGGAAATAGACATGGACCGTCGACCAGATCAGCCACGCGACGATGCCTCGCAGCTGTAGCCAACCAAAATCGACGACTGCGTGACTTCGTCCGATCGTGGCAAGATTGCCGTAGTGTCGGTAGCGAAACGGCCGAACCGTGCTGCCCTTGACCCTGGCCGCGATCGATAGAGCCGCATAACGCCCCTGCTGCTTCGCAACCGGAGCTATTCCCGGAAGCGGCTTGCGATCGGGTCCTGTGCAATGCGCCGTGTCACCCACGACGAACACTCTCTGGTCGCCATCGGGATGCAGAAACTTGTCGACGAATACGCGTCCGGAACCGTCTCCACTGCATCCAAGCCAGCGCGCCGCATCGGATGCTTTTACCCCTGCTGCCCATATCAGGGTATGCGCGCTGATGTGCTTGCCTCCGGCAATCACCCAATCCTGGCCCAGATCCTCAACAGCGGTCGAGTTGCGGACATCCACGCCCATGCGAGTCAGATCGCGGCAAGCTGCCTCCGATAGTTCCTGAGGAAAGCCTTCGAGCAGTCGCGGGGCGAGGTTCAAGAGAATTACTTTTGAGCAATTAGGCGTGATCGAACGAAATTCGCTGCTGACCGAGCGATGCGCCAGCTCCGTTATGGCGCCTGCCATCTCCACGCCAGTTGGACCGCCGCCAATGACGACAAATGTCAGCAAGGCTTCGCGGCGCTGCCTGTCTTCCTCGGTTTCAGCCAATTCAAGCGCCAACAGCACCTTGCGACGGACCGCAGTTGCATCCTCGATCGACTTGATGCCGGGTGCATGCTGGGCCCAGTGATCGCGGCCGAAATAGGAATGCGTGGCTCCGGAAGCGACTATCAGCCAGTCGTAACCAACCTCCCGGCCCGAGGCGAGGCGTACGGCACGTTCGTGCCGGTCGATCCCGACTGCTTCGTCCAGGATAACGCGGACGTTGCGTTGGTTGCGAAGAACAGTGCGGATTGGTGCGGCGATGTCGGCCGGCGAGAGCGCAGCGGTTGCGACCTGGTATAGCAATGGTTGGAACAGATGGTGGTTGCGCTTGTCGATCAGGGTCACTTCGACATCTGCATGCCTTAGTGCCCGGACGGCCGTCAGTCCGCCGAACCCGGCCCCGATGACGACCACGCGGGGGATGGAACTCGGTCCCTGACGGCGCATGTTATTGGGCCGTCCACCCGCCATCCATGGCAATGGCCGCGCCATTAATGGAGCCGCCAAAGGGGCCGGCAAGGAACACGGCAAGTGCTCCCAGCTCCTCGACCGTAGCAAACCGCTTGCTGGGCTGTGCCGCAAGCAGCACGTCCTCGATCACTTGCGCGCGATCGAGGCCTCGCGCCCGCGCGGTATCCTCTATCTGGGCTTCGACCAACGGAGTCCAGACATAGCCAGGACAGATCGCGTTGCAGGTCACACCTTCCCGCGCTGCTTCCAGCGCAACGGTCTTGGTGAGTCCGAGAATCCCGTGCTTTGCTGCGACATAGGCGCTCTTGAATGGGGACGCGACAAGTGCATGCGCAGAGGCAATGTTGATGATGCGCCCGAATCCGGCCGCCTTCATGTCCGGAATTGCGGCTCGAATGGTGTGGAATGCCGCTGAGAGATTGAGTGCCTGGATCGCGTCCCACTTCTCGATCGGAAATTCCTCGATCGGCGCGACGTGCTGGATGCCGGCATTGTTGACCAGTACATCGATCCGGCCGTGCCGGTCGATCGCGTTGGAGACCAGATTCGCCGCGCTTTCGGCAAGCATCAGATTGGCCGGATCGAAGGAAACCTCTACGCCAAGACCAGTCAGTTCTTCGGTCAATCTTTCGATATCGCCAGGCGCTCCCAAGCCATTGATGACGATATTTGCGCCCGCCTCAGCAAAGGCGCGTGCGATGCCGAGGCCAATCCCGCTGGTTGAGCCAGTCACAACGGCAAGCCTGCCCGAGAGCGGCATGGCGGTCGTCGCGGACGTGTTGGTAACCGGATAATCCATGATTGCTTCCATTGATGAATTGAATTGGCCTGGAAGCTTATTGCGCACCGGCCCCGCGCTGAAATGCCGAATGGTTCGCCCTTCGATGCAGCTTTGTTATCGATCCCGTTCACTCATGACGCAGAGGCATGAAACCGATGCTGCAATCCGATTGGAGATCGGCGCGAACCAGGGCGAATATCACAGGAGTTGAGGCCCCATTGCCTCCAACGCATCCATTCGAGGAGTTCATTATGCTGAAATTCAACCGAGCCGCCGCGTTAATCGTCGCTGCCGGCGCCGTGGCCATGGGGTCGCCGGCAATTGCCGGAGATTGCCCCACTGGACAAGAGCGGGCGAATCCGCTGGCCAATGCACCGACCATGCCCAAGGGCGTCACCGATACGGTTATCGGTTCGATCGATCTGGGCAACGAAATCGGCATCAGGGGGCGGCTGCTGCGCACCCGGCGCCTGGTGATCGAACCCGGCGGGATCGTCCCGATGCACAGCCATGCAGGCCGTCCGGCGCTGATCGTCACGGTAAGCGGTCAAGTGACCGAGCACCGCAGCACCTGCGCCGTAGGCATTGTACACCGCGCCGGTGACATCTCACGCGAAGCCGACGGCATTTCGCATTGGTGGATCAACGAGGGCCGCGAGCCTGTAGTCCTGCTTTCATCCGACGTCTTCGAGATGCCTTAAGCAGCAACTTCGAACCGATTCTATGGGCACCGCCTCCCCCCCCTCGCAAACGGTGCCTCTGCGCCCCGGCACTGATCTCAACCCCGCTCCGTGCCGGGGCGCAACCCATGCGAGAAACGCACAAAGTAAGGAATGTGAACATGAAAACCGTTTCTGCACTCGCCGCCGCCGCGATCATCGCCACGATTGGCACGAGCATCGCTCATGCCGGGCCGGTCAAGCCGCAGCCCAACAAAGAGAAATGCTACGGAATCTCGAAGGCCGGCAAGAACGATTGCGCGGCTGGCCCGGGCACAAGCTGCGCCGGGACTTCGACCCGCGATTATCAGGGAAATGCCTGGAAATACGTCGACAAGAATACCTGCCTGAAGATCAGCACACCGAAAGGCAAGGGATCGCTGTCGGCCAAGCGCGGCTAGCGGATTGATCCGCATTTGCTGATCGACGCCGGTGTCGGATTCGGTCCGGCACCGACGTCGCCGATGCAATTCGATTGGCAAGTTTGGCCACGAAATGCGCGGCACGGCATTGAACAGAGGACCCGCAAAAGCGGGCCTCTGCACCCAAACGGAGAGAGAGGATGTTATCACTTCCACGCCTGAAAAGCAGTACCAGTGGCGCAGCGATCAGACCGGCAATAGCGCCGTCGACTGTGCGAGTTTATCGCAATCCCGCACTGCTGGGTGCGATTGAAGTACTGGCCGCCAACTTCCCAGTTACGAAGCGGATCCTGGGCGATCGGCGATTCGAGGCCGAGGCGCTGGGCTATGCACGCGCGAACCCGCCGTTTCTGCCAATTCCCAAGCTTTACGGCAGGGGAATGGCGGATTGGCTTGCTGCGCAACCTGTCAGTGCCGAGCTGCCGTTCATTCGTGACGTAGCACGCTGCGACGAGTTGGCGGCAGAGGCGGGTTGTGCCGCGCAAGCTGCCGTACTCATGCCCAATCAACTCGAAATCATGCAGACCAGCGAGGTCCTCAACTTCCGGCTTCGCATCCATCCCTCCGCCAGATTCGACTGGATGGGAAGTGAGGGCGTGGGGCGTTGGCTAGCGACAAGGTCGGCCAATCCGACCGAGCCAGCTCTCCGGACTGAATCGACCGGAATACTCGTTACCTGCCGCAATCTGAGTGTCAAAGGCTTCGAAATCGGCCGCGCTGCACATCGGTTGCTGGCCGGAATCCGGCTCGGAGAGATGCTTGGAGCTGCGGCGCAGGCTGCTATTCGGCTCTACCCTAATGCAAATATAGCCGAATGTTTTGAGCAGCTAGTCGAACGTGGTGCCTTTGTCGCGCCATCAAGCGGGCGGCCATAGCCATGTACGCCCTACCTGCCTTTGCAGAGGAGTTGCAGATCATGCATTTATATCAAGTCGAAACACGCATCGGCTGGACCGATCATCTAAAGCGGATCGCCTCGACAGCCTTGCCGTTCTCGTTGATTTGCCTGGTGCAGCGGATCGCGCTCGCGACCATCTTCTTGCTGTCAGGCCGAACCAAAGTGGAAGGCTGGTTCACCATTACCGATACGACCTACGAACTGTTCCGCATCGAGTATGCCGGCGTGCCTCTCCCCAGCGAATTTGCTGCTGTGGCGGCTACGGCGTCCGAGCATGTATTCCCGGCGCTGCTCGTCCTGGGCCTGTTTACCCGGTTTTCGGCGCTGGCCCTGCTTGGCATGACAGCGGTCATCCAGATCTTTGTTTACCCGGACGCCTGGCCAACGCACCTGAGCTGGGCGGGATTGGCGCTTCCGCTCGTTGCAATGGGCGGTGGCTCGCTATCGCTCGACCAGGTGCTGTTCGGGAGGCGGTCCGGAAACACGCGGGCCTGACCAGCGCCGTCGGACCGCAGGGCGAGAACTTCGGGATCGACCCTAGATAGCCGATATTGGGCACGTTGCCGACACCTGTATGGGTGAGCGCTAGTGCGTCCGAAACCGGCCTATCCGGACCAGGCGAGCGCAGGCGTTCGCGGGCTACGAATGTACGGCAGTTTTCGACGGGTCCACTTTTGGGCGCGACTCGCGGCTATCTTGGCGAACACGGCGGCTTGAAGTGGCTGCGTCCGATACACTCCCGGTTGGCCAATCCCGGCCATCGGAGACCTATCATGGGACATTCAGACCTCGACCCTGCCGTGCACGAGCGGCGCCCTTGGAATGCCGGGCAGAACGTGGGGCAGAAACGCCCGTTGAAGCTGCGGGATATCTGGGCGATCCGCTTCTATCTCGACGAGCACAAGCGGCTGCGCGACCGTGCGCTGTTCGACCTGGGTATCGACAGCAAGTTGCGTGGCTGCGATCTGGTCAAGCTCAGGATCGGCGACCTGATGAGCGCAGGCTCGTTTCGTGATCGCGCGACCATCATCCAGCAGAAAACCGGCCGCCCGCGGAACAATCCGCGACTTCGTATTTCCAAGCCGGGTCGACTATCTTGGTCACCTGAGCACCCGGCAATATGCCCGTCTGGTCGACGAATGGGTGGCAACTGTCGGCTTGGACAAGCGGGAGTACGGCACACACTCCATGCGGCGGACCAAGCCCTCACTGATATACAAGGCTACCGGAAACCTGCGAGCCGTGCAGATCCTCCTCGGCCATACCAACATCGAAAACACCGTCAGGTATTTGGGCGTGGACGTCGAAGATGCTCTGACCCTGTCAGAGCGCACCGAAATTTGACTATCTGCCGGTCTTTGCTGCCGTCAGAGGCCGGCGATCGTCACATGAACAGACGGCAGCTAAGGAGCAGGTGTCGCGACGGGGTGAATGGCCGCTTTGTCAGCGAATGTCGACATACAACGCTCAATGAAACGCAATGACAGCTTCGCGCCCAATCTCGGTCATTCGAGGTAGCTTTGAACGCCCCCGATCTCGGACGTCAATTTCACATATTGTAGTGTCGGGTAAACTCTGAGTCTTCCATCATCTCCTAACCGCACTTCTGACCAATGAGCCGCTAGAAATGGTGGGTGTACCGCCCACTGTGTGGAGCAATACGGGTTCTACCCATCACAAGTGCGATCTCGGCAGCAAGGCTTGTGTGAGCGGAACTCGCGTAGTTGGGCGAAAATCCAAGCTTTCTTTCGAATGACGTAATTGCTTTTAAGTCATCTTGGTTTTCGTCAAGCACCAGATTGGCATGACACACGATGGCACGATTGTTCTGGCTTTGGCATACGAAGGCTGCCGTGCCCGCCAGTTTGCGCCCGTTCACCGCGATCGTGAATCGCCCTGGACAGTGTGCATCAGCCACGTCCATGAGTTCTGCCGGAACGCCGCGCCGATGCAGTTCCGGCAATATGATGTGGCCGAGCTGATTGTAGGCGCCGGTGATGCTCAACAATGCGCCCTTTTCAATTGGCGCAATCAGCGAGAGGTTGAGAATATGTGGTCCGTGCATGACCGTGGTTCCACCAGATCTACGAAGCAAGACAGGATGGCAGCATCTCGCTACTGCGTCGGCGAAACCCTTTCGGCCTCTGAACGAACGTGGAACGACGAGGGCACGTCGGTTTCGCCAGATGCGCACCAACGGGTTCATGCTTCCGCTGTCAAGCGCCCTTAATGCTAGTGAATAGTCCCGGTCGACTACCACCTGCGGGTCGTCGAGTAAGTCATCCCACTCGTTGAGAGCGCCGCTAGCCTCCATCGAGGCTGCCAAGTCGCGCCCAAGCACCTCCGACACTGCCAGTTCAGGGTTCTGCAGCGAACTTCTCAAGCTCGTTACAGATTGCAGCGAGAAAGCGCCCCGATGGATCGCCGTCCTGCGCGCGGTGATCGGTCGTCAAGGACAGTCCGATCGTCTTGCGCCAGACAAACCCGCCCGCGCCATCGGGCCGTGCGGTATCCTCAATCCGGCCAAGGCCGAGCAGCGCGATCTGAGGCGCATTAAGGATCGGGGTGAAGTGACGCACGCGAGTGAGACCGAGATTGCTCAATGTTATTGTTCCGCCCTTCATCTCGCTGACCTTGAGCCTGCCAGCCTGTGCGCGTGTGACAAGGTCGCGTCGATGCTCGGCAATCTCGTGCAGGGTCAAGAGGTCGACCCGGCGGACGACGGGTGTCATCAACCCAGCTGGCGAAGAGATGGCAACCGAGATATCTACTTGCCCGCTGACCCGGACAACTTCGTCCTCCAGCAGTGCGTTGAAATCGGGAAAGTCTCGCAACGCGGAGACCAGCGCGGCCATGACGCAGTCTTCAAGCCCGATCGAATGACCCGAGTGTTTCCAATCTCGGCGTTTGGCGAGCATATCGGTGATGTCCGCATCGGCGAAGTAAGTCAGTTGGGCCGAACCGCGGAGGCTTTCCATCATACGCTGCGCGACAACGGCGCGCACGCCCGAAAGCCTGATGCCCTCGCTTGCCGCGGCTTCGCTCATGCCGAGAGGATGCGACCGATCGCATCACCTTGCGAGACTTCGCTTTCGGTCGGGACGTCGATTGCGAGCGTGCCAGATGCCGGCGCTGCGATGTCGAAACTGATCTTTTCGTTCATCACTTCGGCCACGATATCGCCTTGCGACACGGCATCGCCATCCTCGAAGAGCCAGGTCGAGATGACGCCCAGGCTGTCATCGTCCCACAGGTCCGTTGGCACGATAATCTCGCTCATCTGGCGGCCTCCATCACGGACTTGATCGCCGCTTTCACCTTGTCCTGATTGGGCAAAACGAAGTGTTCCATAGCTGGAGAAAACGGGATCGGAATATCGGGGTGCGCGATCCGGATCGGAGGCGCCTTCAGCTTCGTACCGCTTTCGCAGACAGATGCGATAACCTCCCCGGCAACGCCGCAGGTCATGTAATCGTCGTCCACCGCAATCAGTCGACCCGTTTTGCGGGCCGAGGCGATAACGGTTGCGCGGTCGAGCGGGGCGATCGTGCGCAAGTCGATGACCTCAGCAGATATACCGTCGTTGTCGGCCGAAGCGGCAGCATCGAGGCAGTGGTGCAGCGTCGCGCCGAGCCCGACCAGACTCACGTCGCTACCTTCGCGCACGACCCGCGCAGCTCCAATCGGCACTTCGTAGTCTTCTTGCGGCACGGGCACTATCGAGCCCGGGACTGTGCCGAGCCAGCCCATGCCCTGAAGCGCCTTGTGGTACATAAAAATAACCGGGTTCGGATCGCGGATCGCAGCGAGCATCAAACCCTTCGCATCATATGCATTGGAAGGGATCACAACCTTCATGCCTGGCAGGTGCGCGAAGGTCGCGTAGAGGCATTGTGAGTGCTGTCCCGCGTCGCCATAGCCGCCACCAACCGACGTCATCAGCACCATCGGGCACGCAACGCGTCCGCCCGAGAAATAGGATTGCTTGGCCGCAAGATTGTAGATCGCGTCCATGCATACGCCGAAGAAATCGACGAACATCAGCTCGACGATCGGGCGCATTCCAGCGGCGGCCATGCCTACGGCAGCGCCGATAAAGCCGGTCTCGGAAATCGGCGTATCGCGCACCCGTTCGGGCCCATAGGCATCCAGCAGGCCGCCCGTATTGCCGAACACGCCGCCCAATTTGGCAATGTCTTCTCCCATCACCAGCACGCTTTCGTCTCGGCCCATTTCCTGGCTGATAGCTTCGGCCATGGACTTGGCGATCGTCAGCTTGCGGGTTGAGGTTACGGTCTTGTCGGCCATGATCGGTTTCCTTCGAAAAAGACATGGGCGAAGGCGGCTTCACCAGGCGGCAGCGAGGATGCCCGCGCGAAGTCAAATGCGGCATCGACCGCGGCATCGGCCTCTTTCTCGATCCGCTCGAGTTCAGATGCGGTTACTCCGTCCTGCTCCAGAAGTGTGCGGAAGCGCGGTATTGGATCATCTTTTCGCAACGCGGCGACCTCCCCCTTCGGCCGATAGCCTTCGGCATCACCAATGAAGTGCCCTTCCAGTCTCGTGGTTTCCAGCTCGAGAAGCGAAGGGCCGTCGCCACGGCGTGCGTGGGCGATCGCCTCGCCGGCTGCTTCGTAGATCGCGTCGGGATCGTTGCCGGGTACGAAGACGCCCGGCATCCGGTATCCCACGGCTCGATCCGCATTGCGTTCGACCGCAGTCGCCTGGCGCTTGGCGACAGAGATGCCATAGGCGTTGTCCTCGATAACAAAGACTACGGGTGCTTTCCACACTGCAGCGAGGTTCAGCGCCTCATGAAACGCCCCCTGATTGACTGCGCCTTCACCCAGAAATGCCACGGCGATCGCATCGGAACCCTTCATGCGAGCAGCCAACGCAGCACCCACGGCAGGCCCCAGTCCCTGCCCGATAATGCCGGAGCAGGTGAAGTTCACGTTCGGATCGAACAGATGCATGTGGCCGCCGCGCCCACCTGAAAGCCCGCTTTCCTTGCCGAAGATTTCGGCGGCCATGCGATTGAGGTCGACTCCTTTTGCGATTGCAATGTGATGTGGTCTGTGCGTAGCCGTAACTGTATCGTCGACCCGAAGATGCGCACAGACCCCCACGGCACACGGCTCCTGGCCGTTGGAGAGATGCATTTCGCCCGGGATCGGTCCGTTGGCCATGTTGAAGAGCGGCTGCTTCCCTTCGAAATAGGCTGACTTGACCGCGTCCTCGAAGGCCCGGCTCTTGACCATGTTGCGATACATCCAGAGTCGATGCGAACGGTTGCTTTCGATCTTGCTCATCGCGCGACCCACCCGCCGTCAATCACCAGCTCTATCCCGGTGACGAATTTGGCTTCGTCCGATGCAAGATAGACAACCCCCATGGCGATGTCGTTCACATCGCCAACCCGGTTGAGCGGGTGCATCGCTGCAACATCGGCCCAAGGATCGTCCTGGCCGATGTGGCCCGCTGCCCGCCAGCCTTCGGCGGCCGCTTCGAGCATTGGCGTGCGAATGCAACCTGGATGCACCGAATTGACCCGGATCGGCTGGCCATGGGCGGCCCACTCGATCGCCAGACTTTTGCTGAGATGGCGGACAGCGCCTTTGGAAGTGTTATAGGCGGATTGGTCAGGATAGCCGACGAGCCCCGCGATCGAGGAGATATTGACGACCGACGCCGAGCTTTCGGAGCAGGAGCGTTTGGCGAGTAATTGCTCGAACGCCTGGCAGCCGAGGAACACACCTTCGACATTGATCGCCATCACGCGGCGCCAATCGGCCAGCGTCAGATCCTTGAGCGGGACGACCCACTCAATCCCGGCATTGTTTACTAGGACGTCGAGACGACCGTCCTTTGCAGCCACATCCCCGACAGCTGAGTTCCAGTCATCGGGTCTGGAAACGTCAAGTTTGAGGAATCGGCCTTCAATGTCGGTACGGAGCGCCACATCCGTGCGCCAGACCGTCGCACCTTCGTTTTCACAGGCATCGGCGATGGCGGCCCCGATACCTTGCGCCGCGCCGGTGACGAACGCGATCCTTCCTTCAAGTCTTCGAGCCACGGTCCCGCCTCCCCTACGTCGCAAGTCGTTGGCGAACGTCGGAAGTGAATCTACACCTGGCCCCGTATCGTGCTTGACGGCGAGTGCGGCTTAACTTGACGGGGAGCGAACCGGAGAGGGGTGTCAACGGTTTCGCAGGAAGCGTGCCTCATAGCGGTGCTCACGCGGACTGAGGCCAAACTCAGCCCTGAACGAGCGGCTGAAATGCGACGCGTCCGAAAAGCCGTTCTTGAGGGCGATGTGGGTGACAGAAAGGCTGTCGAATCGCCCATCCTCCAGGTCGAAACGACTGCGCGAAAGGCGCCTGCGTTTTATCCAATCCGAAACGGTCAGGTCGAACTCACTGAACAACCGGTGGAGGTAGCGCGGGCTGAAATTGAAAGCCGCTGCGATCGATTGGGGACCAAGCCCTGGATCACGAAGGCTCGCATTGATGTATTCCTGAACCCTCGCCAATAAAGCGCGGCGAAATGCGGTGCCACCTGTGCGCTTCATGTCCGGCCGGAATGCCGCCGCTGTCAATTCCACCGTGGCACGAAGAATTGCGGCCCTGTCCCGTGCGTCGACCGAATCGATCGTGCTATGGAGTTGGCGCAGATGCGCGAGCAGGATAGCACCCATGCCCGTCGCACCGCTGATCTCGAGCCCGCACAGATCCTCGATGCCCGGCAAAGATGCAGTTGCTATATCGTGTGGAATCAACAGCGAGCACTGGTGCAGCTTTTGCGTGACGTTGAAGAATGCGGGGCGAGTGCTATCCCAAAGTGCCACGCTGCCGGTGCGGATCTCGCATTCATTGGCACCCTGGGAAAGTAGCGAGGCCCCTTCCTCGAAATGTAGTAGACAGAAATAGTGCCCGTCCGACAGCCTGATGTCGCTCGCGGTGCGTTTGCCGGCGAGCGGATCTGCCTTGATCGAGGTGAAGACAAACTCGTCGAAAGCCCGCCGATCTATTTCAGCGTAGAATCTATCCGCGTTCTGTCGCTTCAGATCCCAGTTGAAGTGCGTTCGCTCGAACACCTGCTGGAACCCGCGAAACTGCCGTGTCGGCGGAAGCTCGCGAGAACTCCACTTCTCTGCATCCAGTGCAACCATGTTGTCTCCCAGCACTGAATTAGCGCAATTGCGCATCCGACGCCAACAATGTGTGCCCGACGTCCCTCCATCGTCAAGAATTGCGACACTCTCAGTCAAGTTCGCGGGCTGGCCTGAGTGCAAACGCCTAAATTCCACCGTTTGCCAGTTCCGCCTTGGTCATATCTTAGGTCGCTGCGGGTCAAGATTGCCAAGCCTCTGTGGGAGAAACTGGCCTCGATCACAACGGCGCGCCATAACAACACCAATAGTGCGTGTCGATCAACCGGGGAGAGGATCGTCATGATTGGGAATCGTTACGTCTGTTTGTGGGCGACAGCATCAAGCTTGGCACTGGCGGGTACGGCCAATGCACAGGCCGCCAATGATAGCTCAACCGAGGCCGCGCCCACGCAGGCAGAAGAGCAAGGTGGCATCGGCGTGATCCTCGTGACCGCACAGAGACGCGAACAATCCGCACAGGATGTTCCGCTTTCGATCACCGCCTTGGGCCATGAGCAGATCCAGGATATGGGCTTCACCAACAGCCTCGCGATCGGCGACCATGTGCCCAATCTCGAGATCAAGACCTTTGGCGGCGTACCAAACATCTTCATCCGCGGCGTCGGCAATAACGACTTCAACTCTTCCTCGGTCAGCCCTATCAGCGTCTACCGCGACGACGTGGTAGTGGCTTCTACCGGCAGCCAAATCTTCTCGCTGTTCGACCTTGAACGGATCGAAGTCTTGCGCGGCCCGCAGGGCACCCTATTCGGCAAGAACACGACAGGTGGCGCAATCCAATACGTTTCGAAGCTGCCCGGAGACACCTTTGAGGGTTATGCACGGGCGGGCATTGGCCGTTTCGACTTGTTCGAGACAGAGGCAGCCGCGACGATTCCACTGGGAAACACGCTTAGTATGCGCGTTTCAGGCCTGGTGCGACGTCGCGACGGCGAGCGGCTAAACATCTTCAATGGCGATGATGCAATAGATGTCGACGAGGCGGCGGCGCGCGCGATTTTGCGCTGGCGTCCTGACCCTAGCACCGATATCCGGCTGAGCGCGGGTACCGGACGCGACCGCAGCGACTATCTCAATCCCAAGCCGCTCGGCACAATCAATGGCGGCGATATCTTCGGATATAGCGATCCGGCGCCCGACGATGTTCGGATCATGAACTTCAACGGCGATAGCCGCAATCACTCGGACAATTTTTGGGTCAACCTCAATGCAACCTTCGATCTGGGCGGGGGCATGACACTGCGCTCGATCACCGGGTTCGACGACACTTCGATAGACAATCGCGTCGATGTCGATGGCGGCCCCCTGCGGATCGATGAGATCAAGTTCCTGACGGAGACCGACCAGATATCGCAGGAGTTGCAACTCCTCTACGAGGGCGATCGTCTGAATGCACTGCTGGGTGCTTATTACTTCAAAGAGGATTTATGGTCCCGGAGTGAGGCTGACCTCGTCGGCGAGTTGACCTTCGCACAGGGCGCGGTGCCGCTGATTACCGATTCGGCCCGTGACAATGAGAGCTATGCTGTTTTCGGCCAAGCGACCTATGAGCTGACTGACAGGCTCTCACTAACCGCTGGCTTGCGCTACACTTGGGACAAGATACGCGCAGAGCATCGCGGCTATCTGATACCGGGTTTCTTCGATGACGATATCCCGGATGGCGCGGAAATCGATCTCGTGCCTTTCGGTGAGCTGCGCGACACATTCAAGGCGTGGTCGTGGCGCATCGCCGCTGACTACGAGGTGGCGAATGACGTCATGCTCTATGGCACGGTCAATCGCGGCTTCAAGTCGGGCACGTTCAATATTGGCATCATTACCAGCCTGGCGGAACGCACGCAGGTTGATCCCGAATTCCTGACCGCGTACGAGGTCGGACTCAAGTCGACCCTGTTCGACCGTCGGCTGCGCGCAAATATGAGCGCATTCTATTACGATTATGTCGACCTCCAGGTCCTCAGCGTGAACCAGCAGGGCAGCGGCATACCGACCCTCGGCCTCGACAATGCGGCAGACGCGGAGGTCAAGGGGATCGAGGTCGAACTGCTCGCCCTGCCAGCAGACGGGCTCGACATCGGGCTCAATTTCGGCCTGCTCGACGCTGCATACAAGAACTACACCTCAGGAGCGATCGACCCGGTGAGCGGATTGCCACGCGATTTCTCGGGGAACCGGATGCCGGGCGCTCCCAAGTTCACGCTGTCGACGTTTGGCAAGTACGAATTCCCTGTCAGCGACTCGCTCGATGCCTCGTTGAGAGTGGAATATAATCGCACCGGAAAGAAGTTCTACAACAACGCACAGGACGATCTCATCAGTAGCGGTGAAGGCTACGGCATCGTCAATCTGCGGGCCACTTTCGGCACCAATGACGGCCTGTGGGAACTTGCCGTCTGGGGCCGCAATGTTCTGGGCAAGGACTATGTCGTGGACGCGACCGACCTAAGGGATTTCGGCCTCATCCCGCTCTATTACGGAGAACGCGGGACCTATGGACTCGAAGCAATTTTCCGCTTCTGAGCCTGGAACCACAGGAGAAAAACGCGATGCTACACAACGATATCTTGCTTCGCACCGATGAGTTGCCCTGGACCCCTTTGGTCGAGGGGATCTCGGTGAAGTTGCTCTTCTCGAGCAAGGAAAGCGGGCGCTGGACCGTGTTGCTCAACTGCGAGGAAGGCAGCAGCTTTGCCAAGCACAAGCACTTTGGCCCAGGTGAATACTACGTAGTGCATGGCGAGATGGACTACCGGGCCGGTGTGGCAGTAACCGGCGATTACGGCTACGAGCCCCTCGGCGCGGTTCATGAGTGCACAACATTTCCAGAGGAGACCTTGTTGCACTTCACCAACTACGGCCCGGTGCTATTCCTCGATGAGGAGGATAATGTCATCTCGGTGCTCGACAATGCCTTTCTGGAAGAGCTGGTTTCAGCCACCGCTGCAGATTGAGTTACGAACAAGCCTATAGCCGCAGCCTGTCCGATCCGGATGGCTTTTGGCTCGAAGCTGCGCGCGCGCTAGACTGGGATCAGTTCCCGGAAAAGGGATTGAGCCAGGACGGCGACAACTGGTTTCAGGGCGGAAGCCTGAACCTCTGCTATAACTGTGTCGATCGGCATGTGGCAGCGGGTCGCGGAGCTGATCGCGCGTTGATCTATGAAAGCCCCGTCACTGGCATCTCAAGGGTGTACACTTTTGCAGATGTGCAGGATCAGGTAGCACGCACCGCAGGGATGCTCTCGCGCCTGGGCGCAATGATCGGCGACCGGGTGGTTATCTACATGCCGATGGTTCCGCAGGCGGTATTTGCCATGCTCGCATGTGCAAGGCTGGGGCTGGTCCATTCGGTCGTGTTTGGAGGTTTCTCGGCAGCGGAGCTGGCCAAACGGATCGACGATTGCGAGCCGACTCTCCTCCTCACCGCCTCCTGCGGGATCGAGGGCGCGAAGGTGATTCCCTACAAGCCGATTGTCGATGAGGCGCTTGAGCGGGCGCAATGCGAAGTCGCGCATGTAGTGATGCTGCAGCGACCAATGTGCAACGCGCCGATGAGGGCCCCTCGCGACTGCGATTGGGACGAAGTGTTAGGAACGCAAACACGGGCCGATTGCGTGCCGGTCGGGACAGATCATCCGCTCTACATTCTCTACACCTCGGGCACGACGGGCAAGCCGAAGGGCGTTGTCCGAGATACCGGTGGGTATGGAGTGGCGCTCGCTTGGAGCATGCCGAACATTTATGGAGTGAGGCCAGGGGAGACCTACTGGGCGGCATCCGATATCGGCTGGGTGGTTGGCCACAGCTATATCGTTTATGGGCCCCTTCTGAACGGCAATGCAACCGTGCTGTTCGAAGGCAAGCCGGTCGGAACGCCCGATGCCGGCGAATTCTGGCGCATTGTCGCGCGTCATCGAGTATCGGCCTTGTTCACGGCGCCAACCGCGATTCGAGCGATTCGGAACGCTGATCCGCACGGTTCATGTCTCGCCGAATCCGATATTGCCTGCCTTCGCACGCTGTTTCTGGCGGGCGAGCGTGCGGATCCTGATACCGTCGAGTGGATCGGGAATCGGCTCAACCGTCCGGTGATTGATCACTGGTGGCAGACCGAATTGGGTTGGCCTGCCCTGGCAACGTGCATGGGACTCGGATCAGAACCTGCCCCTATCGGCACAGCCGGATATCCTGTCCCTGGGTTTGCCTTTTCGGTCCTGGACGAGAATGGAGCCAAGTTGGGGCGCGGTTCGACGGGCAATCTGTGTATTCGTGGACCTCTGCCGCCTGGGAGCTTTCGTAGCCTTTGGCGAAACGAGGAAGGCTATCGAGCATATTACTCCGCCTTCCCCCGTCACTACGCAACCGGAGATGCTGGTGAATTGGGCGTCGATGGTGCCTACCGCGTCATGGGCCGAACCGATGATGTCATCAATGTGGCGGGACATCGTCTATCGACAGGTCAGATTGAGGAGGTTGTGTCCTCCTGCGGCTGCGTAGTCGAGTGCGCTGTAATCGGAGGGCGAGATAAGTTGAAAGGTGAGGTGCCGGTCGTGTTCTACGTTCCGACCGCGACGGCAAGAGATCGCGCTGACGGAGCATCTGAAATCGTCACGGCAATACGCAGTCAGATCAGTCCAATCGCTTCTCCGCGCGATATCATCTCGGTTTCCTCGCTTCCCAAGACGCGCTCGGGAAAGATCTTACGCAACCTGCTGCGAGCAATTACGAACGGAGACAAATACACTGTTCCTCAGACTATTGAGAATCCTGATGTCGTCGCTGAGGTTGTCGACGTCATGACATCGTCATTCAGTTGACCACCCATCGTCTCGAGTGGCACTGTAAGCCTACTTGGCGATTGGCATTGGCACCGGCCGGACTGGTTGTATCAAAACTGGCCTCGTTACGAAGCACGATAAACGCTAACATTCAGGTCGGAAGCTATGCGACCGCTTTCGTACTCCAATGCTCCGAGACCGGACGGTCGGCTCACGGCAACCGTGCCGACAACGGTAGACAGTCAATGTACGACCGCTTCCGACGTTTCGGTTCGGGGCCGGGAATGACGGCTATGTTGGCGAGAGTGCCTCTTGCGCCGGACTCTGTCGACAACTCTGCGAGTAGCAAAAGCGACAATACGAACTGGTCTTGTCGCATGGCCGGGGCGGCTCGCCGCAAAGATCCCTTTTGGGGGTATCGGCGGGGGTATTCTGGGCGGGAAGGATCACACTATTTAGTAAAACCAATTGGTTACGGATAGGCGTGAGATCCCTCCTCCGCTACCAAATTGGTGTCCGCATAGCACTGCTTGGATTCTCAAGGGGTCAGCTTGCTCAAGGAAGCTGCCGTGACGTTTGATTTTTTTTGGCGCGGAAAATTGTTCGCTTGCACCTTCATGGCGCGCCTTGTCGTCAGCTTGTCGGGAAGACCCCAGCAGGTGGTCCAGAAACTGGCTGCAGCTCACGTTGCTGCTAGTCCTCCTTCGCCACCT
>Ga0155642_1546_pt2 | contig 24549 bp, 20 predicted proteins | sample RifCSPhighO2_12_FD_107299 | JGI IMG/M metagenome (GOLD analysis project Ga0155642, IMG submission 107299) | Erythrobacter sp. RIFCSPHIGHO2_12_FULL_63_10 | reverse complement strand
GTCAGCGCCTTTCTGGCGCAGGTTCCCGCCTTCGACCAGCTGCTTCTCGAAGGCGGGAACCTGCGCCAGAAAGGCGCTGACCTGATCCGCGCTGGCGAAGCCCATGATCTGCTCGACCCCGGCGCGGTTGTACCAGCTGCGATCGAACAGCACGATCTCACCCGCGCTGGGCAAATGCGCGACATGGCGCTGGAAATACCATTGGGTCTTTTCCGATTCGGTCGGCTTGCCGAGCGCCACCACGCGGCATTGGCGCGGATTGAGCCCCTGGCTGATCGCACCGATTGCCCCGCCTTTTCCCGCCGTATCGCGCCCTTCGAACACGATCAGGATCCGCGCGCCCGTGGCCTTTGCCCAGCGCGCCATGGCAACCAGCTCAAGTTTCAGCGGTTCGAGCAGTGCCTCATATTCAACCGCCTTGATCTTGCCCACGGCCCTCTCCTCCAATTGAATGGCGAAACTGGGTGTGATATGGTTGCATTTGTAACCATGGCCACACTCGCACACCAGCAGCAGGATTTTACCGTTCTGCCCCAATTGCCGGCGGATGTCTTTACCGCACCGCTCAAGAAGCCCGCGCATGTGGGCGAAGACTGGGTCGAGCCTGCGCAGAACGATTACACGACTGAAGATCATCGGATCTGGGACGACCTGTTCGCCCGCCAGATGAAGGTTCTGCCAGGCCGTGCGGCCAGCGCGTTCATGGCCGGGCTCGATCGACTCGACCTGGGCCGCGGCGGCGTGCCCGAATTCGGTCGGTTATCCGAGGAGCTGAGTGCACTCACCGGCTGGAGCGTGGTGCCGGTGCCGATGCTGATCCCCGATCATGTGTTCTTCTGGCACCTTGCCAACCGCCGCTTTCCGGCGGGCAATTTCATCCGCACGCGCGAGACCTTCGACTATATCCAGGAACCCGATGTGTTCCACGATGTGTTCGGCCATGTGCCGATGCTGACCGATCCGGTGTTCGCCGATTACATGCAGGAATATGGCCGCGCGGGCTGGAAGGCGATGCGTTATAACCGGCTGAAGGCGCTGGGCGCGCTCTACTGGTACACAGTCGAATTCGGCCTGATCGAGGAAGGTCACGACGATATCCGCGCCTATGGTGCCGGAATCCTGTCAGGGCCGACCGAGGCCGTTTACGCGACCAGCGCCAAAAGCCCCAATCGCATCATGCTCAATGTCGACCGGGTGATGCGTACCGATTATGTGATCAGCGACCTGCAACCGACCTATTTCGTGATCGAAAGTTTTGCCGATCTCTACAGGCAGACGGTCGAGCGCGATTTCGACCGGCTCTATCGCAGCCTCGCGCCCGGCTTTACCTATGCCAATTCGGCAGTGATCGATGTCGATTATGTACTCAACCGGGGCACGCAGGAATATCTGCTGCGCGGCGGGCGCGGCAGCATGGCCAAGCCGGTTTAACGAACCTCAATTCTCAGCCCTGCGCACGGCGCTTGCGCCACGCATAAAGCGCACCAAGCGCGATGGCCGCACCGGCAATCGCGGCGGCGAGCGCCACCAACCGCAAACTTCCCAGCATGGTGAAATTGTTGACGAACAGCCCCAGGCTGAGTGCGCCCGCCAGACCAGCGGCAATATCCTCAAGCACGGGGCGCTTGTCCTCGGTCCGCATCAAGACCGAGGCCAGCCAGCCCAGCACCGCGCCAAGCACAACCAACAGGATCAACGCCATGATCGCCCTTCCGCCCCGGTTTCATCCGCCATTCGAATGTTCGAGATGTGCACTTGCATGCTTTGAAACGCAATCATCATGGCGCTTCAACCCTGCGTGAGCCATGCGAGCGCGAACAGGCCGAGTGCAATCCGGTACCAGGCGAAGGGCGCAAAGCCATGGCGGCTGACGTAAGCAACAAAGGCGCGGATCACGATCAGCGCGACGATGAAGCTGACGACAAAACCGATGGCAATTTCGTCCCAGCCAACCTGCATTGTGCCCGTGGCAAGCCTGTTCCCGTTTTGCGCGAGTTCCAGCGTTGTGGCCCCGATCATAGTAGGTACGGCCAGGAAGAACGAGAATTCAGCCGCCGTCTTGCGGTTTACTCCCATGGCGAGCGCGCCCATGATCGTCGCGCCCGACCGGCTGACTCCGGGGATCATAGAGAGGCATTGGGCAAGGCCCACGCCGATCACCTGCCTCAGCGGCAGATCGGCCACTCCATTTTCGCCCCTCGGATCGGCAATTTTCTCGATTCCGATGATAGCGATTCCGCCCACGATAAGCGCCCAGGCGACAATCATCGGGCTGCCCAGCATCACGTCGATCTGATCCTTCAAAACAAAGCCCAGAACCGCGCTGGGCACGAAAGCAAGCAAGATATTGCGCGCAAAGCGCAGGCTTTCGGCCTCAAGCTTGAGCACGCCCGTTCCTGCGCGCCAGAAGGTCCCCCAATATTGATAAACCACGGCCAGGATCGCGCCGAGCTGGATCACCACATTGAACATGGCCCATTCGGCGGCATCGTATCCAAACATCTCTGTCGCGAGAATTAGGTGCCCGGTCGAGGACACCGGGATGAATTCGGTCAGGCCCTCGACGATGCCGAGCAGGATGGCAGTGAGTGTTTCGTTCATGCCCCCCGGCTCATGGCGACCATCGCGGGCAAGTCAAGCCCCGCAAAGGCCGACTTGCCCACTGAATAGTCCTACCAGATGCGCACGCGCTGTTCGGGCGGCAGGTAGAGATCGTCATCCGGGGTAACCCCGAAGGCTTCGTACCAGGGGTCGAAATTGCGCACCGCGCCGTTGGCCCGGTATTCTTCGGGGCTGTGCGGATCGGTGCGCAGCCGTTGACGGTAGGCATCCTCGCGCTGCGCCGAACGCCATACTTGCGCCCAGGCAAGGAAGAAGCGCTGATCGCCGGTCAATCCGTCGATCACCGGTACATCCTGTCCCTCGGTGGCGAGCTTGTATGCGCGATAGGCCATGGAGAGCCCGCCGACGTCGCCGATGTTTTCGCCCAGCGTCAACCGGCCGTTGACACAAGTCTTGCCTTCGTCGAGCGGGCAAAAGGAATTGTACTGTTCCACAAGGGCATTCGCGCGCGCTTCGAATGCCTTGCGATCGGCATCGGTCCACCAGTTGCGCAGCATTCCGGCGGCATCCGATTTAGAGCCCTGATCGTCGAATCCGTGGCCCATTTCATGCCCGATCACTGCTCCGATTGCACCATAATTGACCGCGATATCAGCGCCGATACCGAAGAACGGTTGCTGCAGGATCGCCGCCGGGAAGACGATTTCGTTCTTGGTCGGATTGTAATAGGCATTGACCGTCTGCGGCAGCATGAACCATTCGGTGCGATCGATCGGCTCACCCAGCTTGGCGGAATTGTCCGCCAGGCCCCAGGCCTCAGCCGATATCTCGTTGGCGAGCGGGTTGTCGGCGGTAATCGCCAGCCCCTCATAGATTTCAAGATTGTCGCGATAACCGATCTTGGGATCGAAGCTGGCCAGCTTTTCCTGCGCTGCTTTCCTGGTTTCCTCGCCCATCCAGTCGAGCCCATCGATCGACTGGCCCAAGGCAAGGCGCAGGTTGGCAACCAGCTGCGTCATTGCAGCCTTGTTCTCGGGCGGGAAATAGCGCTCGACATAGCTCTTGCCGACGAGTTCGCCCAGCGCGCCTTCGGTGGCGTCGACCGCGCGTTTCCAGCGCGGACGCTGTTCGGGCACACCCTGCAGCGTGCGGCTGTAGAAATCGAACCGCGCATCGTCAAAACGGCTTGGCAGCACATCGGCATGGCCGGACAGGAACGATTTGATCGTCCATGCCTGCAATGTCGCCAGCGGCGTTTCGTTGAGCAGCTCGAGCATGCCCGGCAAACCCTTACCGATCTTGGCCAGAACTTCGGGAGTGAGCCCCAGTTCCTTGGTCCGTTCCTCGCTGGGTGGGATCGCGCTGACGACGAAGATCGGCGACTTCGTCCAACCCAGTCGTTCGATCATCGCAGCGAAGGGCAGTTCTCCCGCCATTGCCGTCAGTTCTTCGGCGCTCAGCGCATTATAGGTGAGGTCGCGGTTGCGTTGCACGTCGCGTGCCCATGACACTTCTCGCGCGATCCGGTCTTCAAAGCCATAGACCGCCACGGCGGCAGCGGCGGGATCGGCATAACCTGCTTCGCCAAACAGGAAGGCCAGATAGTCGCGGTATTTGGACTGGATTTCCCGGCCCTTGTCGCTCTCGTCAAGGTAGTAATCGCGGTCGGGCAGGCCCAGCCCGCCGACGCCGATATGGGTGACATAACGATCGGGCTGCTTGGCATCGACATTGACGAAGCCGCCGAGCGGGCCCGCATAACCCGGCGTCGCCCACAGCATGCCCAGATCGGCAAGCGATCCCGCCGCGACGATCCGGTCGAGATAGGGCTGCGCCACAGACATGCCCGCCGCATCGATTCCAGCGACATCGAGATAGGCGTTGTAGGCATCGACGATGCGCTTTTCATCGGCGCTGAGCATGGTCGCGTCCTTGGCCACCAGATCGTCGATCAGCGCCTTGACATCGCTCGTCGATTTCTCGCGCAACAGGTTGAACGCACCAAACCGGCTGAATTCGGGGGGCAGTGGATTGGCATCGAGCCACTTCTTGTTGACATAGGCGAAGAAGTCATCGCCCGGGTCGATGCTGTCATCGAGCGCAGCCGGGTCGACACCCCATTCGCCAAAGCTCATGGTCGGCATCGCGGGAGGAGCCTGCGCAGGTGTCTGTTCGCTGGCGCTTCCCTGGCTTTGCGCAAGCACCGGCGCGGTAAGCGTCAACGCCAATACACTGACACCAATGGAGAATGCTGTTCTGATCATTTCAAGCGTCCCTCTTCCTTGAATTGTGTCGCAATTCCAAATTGCGGCCGAATATCGCCCTCTGCCATAGTCTTATTGCACGGCAAATGGTGCCGTTTGTCGGTTACAATTGCAGTTTGATCGATTGCTGCAGGCCCAGACTCATCGATCAGGCCGGCTCATGCTCGGCGAATTGCAGCTTGGCGAGCCGCGAATAGAGCCCTTTGACCTTTGACAGTTCGCGGTGCGTCCCCTGTTCGACAATCCGACCGCCATCAAGCACCACGATCCGGTCAGCCGCGCGAACGGTCGCCAGACGGTGCGCAATGACTAAAGTGGTGCGATCCTTCATCAGCACTTCGAGCGCCTGCTGGACCAGCAGTTCGCTTTCGGCATCGAGCGCGCTGGTCGCCTCGTCAAGCAGCAGCACCGGCGCATTGCGCAGCACCGCGCGGGCAATGGCGATGCGTTGCTGCTGCCCGCCCGAAAGGCGCGTTCCATCTTCGCCGAGGTAAGTGTCGAGCCCTTGCGGCAATGCCTTGAGAAAACTTTCCGCATTGGCGGCGCGGGCCGCGTCCCAGATTTCCTCGTCGCTGGCATCCCATCGGCCATAGCGCAGATTGTCGCGCGCATTGGCGCTGAACAACACCCCGTCCTGCGGCACAAAGGCGATGCGCTGGCGGATATCGGCCGGATCGGCGCGGGTCAGCGGAACGCCATCGAGCCGGATCGTCCCCGCCTGCGGATCGTAAAACCGTTCGACCAGCTGGAAAATGGTCGATTTGCCCGCTCCTGACGGGCCGACAATCGCAACCGTCTCGCCTGGTTCAACCTCTAGCGTGAAATCCTTGAGCGCGGCGGCTTCAGGGCGCGTGGGATAGCGGAATGTGACATTGCGGAACGACAGGCTGCCTCGCGGCGGGTCGGGCAGTTCCTCCGGCCGCTCAGGCGGGCTGATGGCGGGCCGGGAGTGGAGCAACTCGGCAAGGCGGCTAGCCGCGCCCGCTCCGCGCAGCAGATCACCGTAAACCTCGGTCAGCGCGCCGAATGAGCCCGCAACCAGTCCGCCGGTAATCACGAAAGCGGCGATCGTGCCGCCTGAGATCGTGCCTTCCGAGACAGCAATTGCGCCGCGCCACATAAGCATGGTGACGGCGCCGAAAATGAGCATGATGATCACCGTTGTCATGGCGGCGCGGATCAGGATCCGGCGCTTGGCAGTGGCAAAGGTGCTTTCCACCGCTTCGCCAAAGCGCAACTGCTCGCGGCTTTCCTGATTGAAGGCCTGGACGATCTTCATCGCCGAAAGCACTTCGGTCACCATCGCGCCGACATCGGCGACACGGTCCTGGCTGGTGCGCGAGACATTCCTGAGGCGGCGTCCGAAGAAGGTAATCGGCAGGATCACCAGCGGTATCCCCAGAACCAGCCCCAACGTGAGCTGCGGGGCGAGGTAGAACAGGTAAACTGTGCCGCCGATCGCCATCAGCGTGTTGCGCAGCGCGATCGAAACCGTGGTGCCTACCACCTGCTCGATCACCGCCGTATCCGAGGTCATCCGGCTGGAGATTTCCTTGGGGCTGTTCTCCTCGTAAAAGCCGGGAGCCAGCCGCAGCAGATTGCGTTGCACCTTGAGGCGCACGTCGGCAACCACTCGTTCGCCCAGCCAGCTGACGAAATAGAAGCGCAGCGCGGTGCCCAGGCCCAGCACCCCCACCACGATCAGCAGTAGCGTGAAAGCGTGATCGATCGCCCCGCGATCTCCCGTGCCCGAAAATCCGGTATCGACGATCAGCTTGAAATAGGCGGGAATCGCCAAAGTCGCAGCGGCCGTGATCAGGAGTGCGACAAAGGCCAGCGCGACCTGCCGGGGATATTGCGCCGCCGCACCAAACACCATTTTGAGCGGCCCCAGCGACTTCGCCCGTGGTTCGTCGCCCCGGCTTTCCTGTCTGGAGAACAGTCCGCTGCGGGGGGCGGGCAGTGCATCGCTGTCGGGTGTTTCGCTCATCGTAAGGGAGGTAGCGACAGCGCGCCGCAAAATCCACCGATTGCCCCGCTCTGCCCGCCTTTTTTCTTTTGTGCATTGCACAATCGGTCTTTTATCGCCACTTTGAGGCCTGAGGCTCCCAAGAGAGGTGCCTGCAAATGTGTCGCATCAGGGGAATGTCTTGCTCTATCACTCCTATGAATTGCAGCGTTCGTTCCTCAACGGGGCCAGCGCTTGGGCAACGGTGGCAGCCGAAATGCTGACCAATCCGGTCAACCCGCTGGGCTATCTGGGCATGGGACCGGTCGCGGCGAGCGCGCTCGATGTGTTTGCCCATGCCACTGCGCCGCGCGGCAAGCCCACCTTTGGAATTGAAAGCGTGCCCTGTGGCGGCAAGGATTGGCTGGTAAGCGAGACAACCGTGGTGTCGAAATCCTTCGGCGATCTCATGCGCTTCCACCATGCCGGACTGCCGACAAACGCTCCCAGATTGCTGATCGTCGCGCCGATGAGCGGCCATTACGCCACGCTGCTTCGCGGAACAGTTGAACGCATGGTCGAAAGCTGCGAGGTCTTTGTTACCGACTGGCACGATGCACGGCTGGTCCCCTTGGCGGACGGTCGCTTCGACCTCGATGACTACATCGACTATTTGATCGAGTTTCTGGAACATATCGGCCCCGGTGCACACATGATGGCAGTGTGCCAACCATCGGTGCCCGCCTTTGCCGCCACGGCAATCATGAACCGTAACAAGCACCCGGCCTCGCCGCTGACGCTGACCATGATGGGCGGCCCGATCGACACCCGCTGCTCGCCCACCACCGTCAACGACCTTGCCATGGACCGTCCGATCGAATGGTTCCGCAACAGCGTGATCGCGACCGTTCCGATGAGCTATCGCGGGGCGGGCAGGCGGGTTTACCCCGGCTTCCTGCAGCTGGCCGGTTTCATGAGCATGAACCTGGGCAGTCACATGATCAGCCATTTCGAGATGTTCAAGCACCTCACCATCGGCGATGACGACAGTGCGCAGACGACCAAGGATTTCTACGAGGAATATCGCAGCGTCTGCGACATGACCGCCGAATTCTACCTCCAGACGGTGGAGGAAGTGTTCCAGAAGCACTCGATCCCCAACGGCGAGTTTCGCCATCGCGGCGAAATCGTCGATCCGGGAACCATCACAACTACCGCCCTGCTGACGATCGAAGGCGAGAAGGACGACATTTCAGGCATCGGCCAGACGCGTGCCGCGCTCGATCTCGCCGCCAGCCTCACAGACGCGAAAAAGCGCCATTACCTGGTCGAAGGTGCCGGGCATTACGGCATTTTCAACGGCAGCAAATGGCGCACAAAGGTCGCCCCTGTGGTCGAGGAATTCATCGCCGCGCAGGGGTGAAGCGCGCCTTTGCGAGCCCGGGACTGCCCGGGCTCGCAATGACGACGTCCCTCAGAACACCTCGAACATGCCGGCCGCACCCATGCCGCCGCCAATGCACATGGTGACGACGACATATTTCGCGCCGCGGCGTTTGCCTTCGATCAGCGCGTGGCCGGTGCAGCGCGCACCTGTCATGCCATAGGGGTGGCCGATCGAAATTGCGCCGCCGTTGACGTTGAGAAGTTCGTCGGGAATGCCCAACGTGTCGCGGCAATAGAGCACCTGCACCGCAAACGCTTCGTTGAGTTCCCACAGCCCGACTTGGTCGAACTTTACGCCGGTGCGTTCGAGCAGCTTGGGAATCGCGAAAGCCGGGCCGATCCCCATCTCGTCGGGCTCGGTCCCGGCAACCGCCATGCCGACATAGCGGCCGAGCGGCTGGAGGCCGCGCTTTTCGGCAAGCTTCGCTTCCATCAGGATCGCGGCCGATGATCCATCGGAAAGCTGGCTGGCATTGCCCGCCGTGATCACCGCATCAGGGCCCAGCACCGGGTTCAGCGATTGCAAGCCTTCGAGCGTCGTCGAGGGGCGATTGCCTTCATCCTTGGCGATGGTCACGTCCTGCTCGGCAACCTCGCCTGTCTCTTTGTTGGCGACCTTCATCGTCGCGGTGACGGGCACGATCTCAGCATCGAAATGGCCCGCCACTTGCGCGGCAGCGGTGCGTTGCTGCGACTGTAGCGCGTACTCGTCCTGACGCTCGCGGCTGATGCCATAGCGACTGGCCACGACCTCGGCGGTCTGCAGCATCGGCATGTAAACATCCTTGTGCATCGCGATCAGCGAGCGATCGGGCGCAACCCGCATTTCGGGTGTCTGGACCATGCTGATCGAATCCTGCCCGCCGGCGGCGACCACGTCCATATTATCGACGATGATCTGCTTGGCGGCGGTCGAAATCGCCATCAGGCCTGAAGAGCACTGACGATCGATCGTTTGCGCCGCGACCGTGACCGGGCAGCCCGCACGCAGCGCAACCTGGCGGCCGATATTGCCCGACTGGGTGCCCTGCGTCAGCACGCAGCCCCACACCACATCGTCAATCTCGCCCGCATCGATCCCGGCACGCTCGATCGCGGGCGCAAGCGAATAAGAACCGAGTGTAGCGCCCGGTGTGGCATTGAATGCGCCCTTGTAGGCCCGGCCAATAGGGGTACGGGCGGTGGAAACGATGACTGCGTCGCGCATGGCGTTACCTTTCAATAGACTTGTGTTTTGCGCCCGAAATGGCCGGGCGTGAATTTCGGATCAGACGAAGAACTGCGTCATCCATTCGCAGATCAGCGCGGGCTTGTCCTCGCCCTCAATCTCGATGGTGATCTCTACCGTCTGCTGCCATTGGCCGGGGCGCTTCTCGCCCATTTCGAGCAACTTCCAATGGCCGCGGATGCGCTTGCCAGATCGTACGGGCGCGATGAAGCGGGTCTTATTGCCCCCATAATTGACCGCCATCTTGATCCCGTCAACGCGCGGAATGTCACTGTGCGCCGAGAGCCAGGGGATCATCGACAGAGTGAGAAATCCGTGCGCGATGGTGCCACCGAACGGCGTCAGTTTGGCCTTGTCAGGGTCGACATGGATGAACTGGTGATCGCCAGTTGCATCGGCAAACTGGTTGATCCGATCCTGGCTCATTTCCGCCCATTCGCTGGTGCCGAAATGTTGACCGATCATGGCTGTGATCTCTTGCGGGGTCATGCGCCCTCTCCTTGGTAATTTTACGACGTATTGTGACGACTCTGGTCGGCTTTGCCAGCATTACATGGCGCAAGCAGGGTGCTTGTGCAATGCACCATGGCGTGCCGCTACGGCATCGCGGAAGCGAGCGATATCGCAAGCCGAACCGGGCAACGCGCAGCGGCCGACCGGACGCGAATCAGAGGCCATCTGGCCATTCAACCGTGCGATCGCGGGCACAGGCTAAAGCTGAGCTTTTGCGACGGCAATCGAATTCACGCGCCTTCGCAGTTGCAAAAATATTTTCCTTTCGTCAAAGGGGGCATTCGCGACATTTTCGAATCCCCGTCTGGCGGGATAAATCGCGCTTGATTGCCGGGCGGGCGGCGGCATAGTCCGGAATGCAACGAGGATGGAGAGTGAATGGAATATCCGGTGCTGGGCCTTCCCCATGGGCAGGGCCTATATGATCCGCGCAACGAGCACGATGCCTGCGGTGTGGGGTTCCTGGCCCACATCAAGGGCAGGAAGTCGCACGCGATCATCACGCAGGCACTCGAGATTCTCGCCAATCTCGATCATCGCGGCGCTGTGGGCGCCGATCCGCTGCTGGGCGACGGCGCCGGAATTCTGCTGCAAATCCCTGACCCGCTGATCCGCCGCTGGGCTAACGAGCAGCACCTCGATCTGCCGCAACCGGGCGATTATGCCGTTGCCATGTGTTTCCTCCCGCAGGATGAGGCGGCGCGCAATTTCGTTATCGAACAGTTCGAGAAATTCACCGCCAAGGAGAGGCAGCGGCTGATCGGTTGGCGCGATGTGCCGGTGACCCTTGACGGGTTGGGCCAGGCGGTGATCGCATCGATGCCGGTGATCCGCCAGGCGATCGTCGCGCGGGGCGACAATTGTGCCGACCAGGATGCCTTCGAACGCAAGTTGATCGTGATCCGCAAGCAGACGCTCAACCCCTTGCGCGGTCTGGCGCAGCGGCATGACATGCCTTCGCTGACCGAGACTTATCTGCCCAGCTTCTCGTCGCGCACGATTGTGTACAAAGGGCTACTGCTGGCGACGCAAGTCGGCTCGTTCTACGATGACCTGCGCGATCCCGATTGCGTATCGGCGGTGGGGCTGGTGCATCAGCGCTTTTCGACCAATACCTTCCCCAGCTGGCGGCTGGCGCACCCATATCGCCTGATCGCCCATAATGGCGAAATCAACACCGTGCGCGGCAACGTCAACTGGATGAACGCGCGCCGCCGGACGATGGAATCGCCGCTTCTGGGCGCGGATCTCGACAAACTGTGGCCGATCGTGCCGCATGGCCAATCGGACACCGCCTGCCTCGACAATGCGCTCGAACTGCTGCTGCTGGGCGGTTACAGCCTTTCCCACGCCATGATGATGCTGGTGCCCGAAGCCTGGGGCAAGAACGATCTGATGGACCCTGCGCTGCGCGCCTTCTACGAATACCATGCCGCGCTGATGGAGCCTTGGGACGGTCCCGCCGCAATCGCCTTTACCGATGGTCGCCAGATCGGCGCTACGCTCGACCGCAACGGCCTCAGGCCCGCGCGCTTCTGCGTGACCAGCGATGATCTCGTCTGCATGGCCTCTGAAAGCGGGGTGCTGCCCTTTGCCGAGGAAGACATCACCCGCAAATGGCGCCTGCAGCCCGGCAAGATGCTGCTGATCGACCTCGAACAAGGCCGCATCATCGAGGATACCGAGCTCAAGGCCGAGCTTTCGGGTGCGCAGCCCTATGCTGCCTGGCTCGACAAGGCGCAGTACAAGCTTGAGGATCTCGACCATATCGAACCCGAGCTGAGCGCCGTGCCGCAGCATGCGACCAGCCTGCTCGAACGCCAGCAGGCCTTCGGCTATACGCAGGAGGATATTTCCCGCTTCCTCGAACCGATGATGCTTGCGGGCGAGGAGCCGATAGGGTCGATGGGCACCGATACCCCGATCGCGGTGCTGTCAAACCGCGCGCGGTTGCTCTACGATTATTTCAAGCAGAATTTTGCCCAGGTCACCAATCCTCCGATCGATCCGATCCGCGAGGAACTGGTGATGAGCCTGCTGTCGATGATCGGGCCGCGCCCCAATCTGCTGGGCCGCGATGCGGGCACGCACAAGCGGTTGGAAATCGCACAGCCGATCCTCACCAATGAAGAACTGGCCAAGATCCGCTCGGTCGAAGCGGTGCTCGACGGCGCGTTCCGCACCGCCACGCTCGACGTGACCTGGGATGCCGCAAGCGGTGCCCAGGGAATCGAGCTGGCGCTCAAGGAAATGTGCTGGGCCGCGACAGAAGCAGTGCTGGGCGATGCCAATATCCTGATCCTGTCCGACCGCGCGCAAGGCCCGGGCCGCGTGCCCATGCCCGCACTGCTGGCGACCGCTGCTGTGCACCACCAGCTAGTCCGCCAGGGCCTGCGCATGCAGACTGGCCTCGTGATCGAGACCGGCGAGGCGCGCGAAGTCCATCATTTCTGCGCTCTGGCGGGCTATGGTGCCGAGGCGATCAATCCCTATGTCGCGTTTGAGACGCTGGACGACTTGCGCAGTGCTCGCCACCCTGAGCTCACCGCTGCCGAGGCGCGCAAGAACTACGTCAAAGCCGTGGGCAAGGGCATTCTCAAGGTCATGTCCAAGATGGGCATTTCGACCTACCAATCCTATTGCGGGGCGCAGATCTTTGATGCGATTGGCCTGAATTCCGAGTTCATCGAGCGCTATTTCACCGGCACCGCGACCACGATCGAAGGAATCGGCCTCAGCGAAGTGGCTGCAGAAGCGCTGCGCCGCCATGCCCAGGCCTATGGCGACAATCCGCTTTACAGCTCGATGCTCGACGCAGGCGGCATTTACCAATATCGCCTGCGCGGCGAGGATCATGCCTGGACCCCGTCCAACGTTGCGAATTTGCAGCACGCCGTGCGCGGCAAGGATCCCAAGAATTACGAAGAGTTTGCGCGCTCGATCAACGAACAGTCCGAACGGCTGCTGACGATCCGCGGGCTGATGGAATTGAAGAAGGCCGAGAAGCCAATTCCGCTGGACGAGGTCGAGCCGACGAGCGAAATCGTCAAGCGCTTTGCCACCGGCGCGATGAGCTTCGGTTCGATCAGCCACGAAGCGCATTCGACGCTGGCCATCGCCATGAACCGCATCGGCGGGCGCTCGAACACCGGCGAAGGCGGCGAGGAGCCCCAGCGTTTCAAACCGCTCGCCAATGGCGACTCGATGCGCAGCCGGATCAAGCAGGTCGCTAGCGGCCGTTTCGGCGTGACCACCGAATATCTGGTCAATTCGGACGATATCCAGATCAAGATGGCGCAGGGCGCCAAGCCGGGCGAAGGCGGGCAGTTGCCCGGCCACAAGGTGGACAAGCGCATCGGCGCGGTGCGCCATTCGACCCCGGGCGTGGGGCTGATCTCGCCCCCGCCGCACCATGACATCTACTCGATCGAGGATCTGGCCCAGCTGATCCATGACCTCAAGAACGTGCAGCCGAGCGCGCGCATCTCGGTCAAGCTGGTCAGCGAGGTTGGTGTGGGCACCGTTGCGGCCGGCGTTTCCAAGGCGCGGGCCGATCATGTTACCATTTCGGGCTATGAAGGCGGGACCGGCGCTTCGCCGCTGACCAGCCTCACCCATGCGGGCAGCCCGTGGGAAATCGGCCTGGCCGAGACGCAGCAAACGCTGCTGCTCAACGATCTGCGCAGCCGCATCGCGGTGCAGGTCGATGGCGGTTTGCGCACCGGGCGCGATGTTGCCATCGGCGCGCTGCTGGGCGCAGACGAGTTCGGCTTTGCCACTGCCCCACTGATCGCAGCCGGGTGCATCATGATGCGCAAATGCCATCTCAACACCTGCCCGGTAGGGGTGGCAACGCAGGACCCGGTGCTGCGCGCGCGCTTCACCGGCCAGCCCGAGCATGTCATCAATTATTTCTTCTTCGTCGCCGAAGAGCTGCGGCAGATCATGGCCGAGATGGGCTTTCGCACCGTTGAGGAGATGATCGGCCGGGTTGACCGGATCGACATGCGCAGGGTCGAGCGCCACTGGAAGGCACACGGTATCGACCTTTCGCGCTTGCTCCACACGGTCGATCTGCCTGCCGATGCACCGCTGCACCAAACCCAGGTTCAGGATCATGGCTTGGCTGGGGCGCTGGACAACGAATTGATCGAGGCCTGCCAACCGGCAATCGAAAGCGGCACGCCGGTCCAGCTTGATCGGACGATCCGCAACGTCAATCGCACCGTTGGCGCCATGCTTTCGGGCGAAATCGCCCGGCGTTACGGCCATGCCGGGCTACCGCCCGACACGATCCGCATCAACTTCATGGGTGTGGCCGGGCAGAGCTTCGGTGCCTGGCTGGCGCATGGGGTGACGATCGATCTCACCGGCGATGCCAACGACTATGTCGGCAAGGGGCTTTCGGGCGGGCGGATCGTGGTGCGTCAACCCCGCGGCGTCGATCGCGTTCCCACGCGCAACATCATCGTCGGCAATACGGTGCTTTATGGCGCGGTCGCGGGCGAAGCCTATTTCAATGGCGTAGCCGGTGAACGCTTCGCCGTGCGCAATTCGGGCGCGATTGCCGTGGTCGAAGGCGCGGGCGATCATGCCTGCGAATACATGACCGGCGGCGTGGTGGTGGTGCTGGGCGAAACGGGGCGCAATTTTGCCGCCGGGATGAGCGGCGGCGTGGCCTATGTCTATGACCCGGATGGCAAGTTCGCACAGCTGGTCAATCCGGCGCAGGTCGATCTCGAGCCGATTTCAGCCACGCCCGATGCTGAGAACGGCACGGGCCGCCCCAGCCAGCGCGCGCTTTCGGTGCATGATTTCGGCATGGGCGACATGCTGCGCCACGATGCCGAACGGCTGCGAATCCTGATCGAACGGCACAAGCTCCACACCGGCAGCGCCCGCGCGGGCGAGCTCCTGAGCGATTGGGGCAACGCGCTGGGGAAATTCGTCAAGGTTATGCCGCGTGATTACCGGCGCGCGCTCGAGGCGCTCGACGCCGAACGGATCGAAGCTGAAATGGAAGCGGCGGAATAACAGATGGGCAAAGAAACAGGCTTCCTCGAACTCGATCGGCGCGAGCGCGATTATCTCGATCCTGCCGAGCGGGTGCACAATTACCGCGAATTCGTGATCCAGCCGGACGACAGCGCGCTGCAGGCGCAAGCATCGCGTTGCATGGACTGCGGCATACCCTATTGCCACAATGGCTGCCCGGTGAACAACGTGATCCCCGACTGGAACAACCTGGTCTATGAGGGTGACTGGCGGAGCGCGCTCGAGGTGCTCCATTCGACCAACAATTTCCCCGAATTCACCGGCCGGGTCTGCCCTGCGCCGTGCGAGGCCAGTTGCACGCTCAACATCACCGATCAGCCGGTCACCATCAAGTCGATCGAATGCGCAATCGTCGATCGTGGGTGGAAGGAGGGTTGGATCACGCCGCAAGTGCCCGAAAAGCGAACCGGCAAAGCGGTGGCGGTAGTCGGCTCGGGCCCGGCCGGGCTCGCCTGCGCGCAGCAATTGGCCCGCGCGGGGCATGCCGTGACCGTGTTCGAAAAGAACGACCGGATCGGCGGGCTGCTGCGCTACGGCATCCCCGACTTCAAGATGGAAAAGCACCTGGTCAACCGGCGCTGCGTGCAGATGGAAGCCGAAGGGGTGACGTTCAAGGCTTCGAAGGAAGTCGGGGTCGATATCTCGTTCAAAAGCCTGACCGAGAACTTTGACGCGATCGTGCTGGCGGGCGGTGCCGAAGATGCGCGCGACCTTTTGATTCCGGGCGCGGAAATGCCCGGCGTGCGACTTGCAATGGAATTCCTGACCCAGCAGAACAAGCGCAATGCCGGCGATGACGAGGTCCGCGCGGCGCCGCGAGGCTCGCTCACGGCAACGGGCAAGAAGGTGGTGGTGATCGGCGGCGGTGATACCGGGTCCGACTGTGTCGGCACCTCCAACCGGCAGGGAGCGGCGAGCGTGGTCCAGCTCGAAATCATGCCCCGGCCACCTGAACATGAAGATAAAGCGCTGACCTGGCCCGACTGGCCGCTGAAGCTGCGCACCTCGTCAAGCCATCAGGAAGGTGCCATCCGCGATTGGGCGGTGCTGGCCAAGCGCGTGGTCGGCGATGGTGAAAGCGTGACCGGACTCGAATGCGTGCGGGTCGATTGGAGCGAGGGCCGGATGCGCGAGATTCCCGGCAGCGAATTCACTATAGAGGCTGATCTCATTCTGCTCGCCATGGGCTTTGTCGGGCCAAAAAAGGCCGGTCTGCTCGACCAGGCCGGGGTGGCGCTCGATCAGCGCGGCAATGTCGCGGCGGATACTCGAAGTTACGCCACCAGTGTGGACAAGGTCTATACCTGCGGTGACATGCGGCGCGGACAGAGCCTGGTGGTCTGGGCGATCCGCGAGGGGCGCCAGGCCGCGCGCGCGGTGGACGAAGCCTTGATGGGCGCGAGCGAACTGCCGCGATAACGTCTTCTCAATTGCACTGAAACCGTCTGGCACCAGTCCACTCCGCCAGCCTTGTCGCAGGCTTACAAGCGCAGTTGCATTCTTGACGTCATTGTTACCCTGACAATGGACAAGTGTGGCTTGAGCATTATCGCCTATTGACCGCAAGGCGCAATGCTGCTTCGATACAAACTTCTGATTGTAAAGAAGAAAGCAATTCCGTCTGACCAAACCGGTCAGCTTGGTGGGAGAGGACATGAGGGTCGCACGGCAGTACAGGCATAAGCACGGGTGCCTGCCCGGTGCGCTTGGGCTTGTGCCTTTTCTCCTCGCTGGCAGCATACCAACGCTGGCTGCTGCGCAGGAAAACCCTCAGTTGCCCGAACAAGCCGACCCGACCTCTGCAGCACAAGGAACTGCCGAGCCAGCTCCAGTCGTGGCATCCGCTCCGCCTCCGACCGATCAGGTCAAGGCGCATTTTCTTTTCTCACAATTTGCCGACATACCGGTGTCAGGCGATGCCGCCCATACGCTGCGTTACGGCGGCAAGATTGACGCCTATTTCGACATCAAAGGCGGCGCGCTGGGGATCGATGACAGTATCTCGATCCACGTCCACCCGGAGTTCAAATATGGTGAAAGCGCCAATGGCCGGGTCGGTCTGATTCCCACCAACACGCTGCTGTTCTATCCCGATGAGGGAGAGAGCTTTGATCTCAACGTCAATGTGACCAAGCACTGGCAATCCGGCACCAGCCTCACGGTCGGTAAGGTCAATGTGCTCGATCTGGCAGCGCAATTGCCGGTCGTTGGCGGCGGCGGGCACGAAGGTTTCCAGAACCTGGCGATGGCGCTGCCGCCCAGCGCGATCATCCCCGGCTCGATCACCGGCGCACTGCTCACCGTCCCGACCAAGGGTGCGCTCTATCGCCTGTGGGTGTTCGATCCGGATATCCAGTCGGAAAGGACCGGCTTTGAAACCGCCTTCAAGAGCGGTGTCGCCTTCTTGAGCTCGGTGACCGTGCCGGTAAAGATCGGCGGGAAGCAGGGCTATTATGCTCTCAAGCTGGCGGGTTCGACGCGCAGCGAGATTGCTGCCGAATCGCTGCCACCGGTGCTGGTGCCCGCGCCCGGTTCGAGCTTTGGGAACCGCAAGGGCGAATTCAGCGCGGTTCTCGCGGCTTATCAATTCCTCCAGCAATATCCTGAGGCGCCGGGCAAGGGCTGGGGCATATTCGGACAGGTGTTTGTTTCAAACGGCGACCCGACCTTCCTCGACCGGAGTGGCTTCATCGGCATTTCAGGCAATCCGCGCGGCAGACCGCAGGACCATTTCGGCGTGGCCTGGTTCCGCTATTCGTTGAGTGACGGCCTCGTCGATGCGCTGGCCAGCCGCCTTGCGCTCGAGGATGAGCACGGGGCGGAGGCATTTTACACGGTAGGCTTGAGCCGGAATTTCCTGCTGACCTTCGATCTGCAGGTCATCGACAGCGCGGTAAGTTCGCGCTCAACCGGTGTGATCACCGGCATGAGGCTGACCACAAGTTTTTGATTGCCCCCCGGGGGCGGACGCAATCACAGCGGCCGCCGGTAGGGCGTGTATTGGCCGAAACGTTCAAGCGCCACGATCTTCCCGCTTCGGTCGCGAATGAAGCTTACCACATCGCGTTCCTCGCCGCGTGCCTCCACGACGCGAAAGCGATCGTTGCCAAGCGGCTTCAGGCGCACAAGACTCTTCCCTGGTTCGGGATCGCTGGCAGTGATGATGACCAGCCCCCCGGCCCAGGCGACAATCGCGGATTCCCGGTCCCAAGGCTGCGGATCGTAATAGCCTGTATATTGGCCAAGATCGACGCCTTCACCTTGCGGCGGATCGAATTGCTGCGCGGCCCTGCGCGCGGCAAATATGCCCTCCAGCTGCTGCGCCAGATCGCGCGCGCTTTCCATCGTGTTCATCGCTAGGGCAATCGCAAAATCGTTGGCCGGATCGACCAGCAACTGGCTGCGATAGCCGGGGCACGAGCCGCCATGCCCGACGAATTCGCGCCCTTCGGTCACGTAATTGGCAAAGCCCAGCCCCCAGCTGGTCCGGCGATCCGGCGAAAGATACTGTACGCGCTGCATCTCGCGAAGGGTCGAGGCACGCAGAACTTCGGCTTCGCCTGTGCGCAGCAGGCGCAATTGCCAGGCGGCGAACCGCGCCAGATCGTTCACGCTGGAGCTGAACCCAGCCGCCGGGGTTATCCCGCGCGCGTCGAACAGCTTGACCGGTGGCCGCGTGCCATCGGGCAGAAGCGCGCCCCAGCCCACCGCCAGCTCCTTGCCCAGCAGCTCCGCGGGAAGCGCGGGCCTGGTATTATTCATGCCCAGCGGGGCGAGGATTTCGCTCGTGACATAGTCCGCATAGGGGCGGCGCGTGACCGCAGCGACCGTCTCGCCCACCAAAGTGAGGCCCAGGTTCGAATACTGAAATGTGCGCGAGGCGGGATAGAGCGGCACCTGCGCGGAAATCCGTTCGCGGACCTGCGATGAAGTGGGGAAGGGGAAATTCGGGCCTGTCCAATAGGGATGGGCGGATTCGCGCGGCAGCCCGGCGGAGTGGGTCAGCAGCGTGCGCATGGTGATCGGCACGCTTTCGCGATCGTCGGGTGCGAGCGAGGCCCAGGGCAGATAAGTGGTCACCGGCTCGTCAAGCCGCACCTTGCCCGCTTCCCATTGCTGCATGAAAGCCACGGCGGTGAACAGCTTGGAAATCGAGCAGACCGAATAGATCGTGTCCGCCGTCGCCGGCCGCTTGCCCTTGGTGTCGACCGTGCCATAGCCCTTGGACCAGATGGTCCGGTCGCCATCCACCAATGCAACCGAAAGCGCAGGAATGTGCGCATATTGGCGGGTTTGTTCGAGCCAGATATCCGCCAGCGAGATGGCCTCGCCCATGGCCGCCGCATTGCTGTCAAGCTCGCTCGCGCCTGCCGCAGTCTGAAACGGCATGGCCGTCAGCGCGGTTCCCAACACCAATGCCAGAGCCTTTGCCCGTATGCGCCCCAATTGTCCTCTCCCGGCAAGAGCGAGAGATGTGGCAGCAAATGCCATCCGGGCCAAGCCCCTCACCAATCTATGGCGCCACGCCCTTTGCATTCGAGAAAGGCGTTGGCCTTGCTGAAGGGGCGCGAACCGAAAAAGCCCGAATGGGCGGAAAGCGGGCTTGGATGCGGGCTGGCGAGAACCAGATGCTGATCTCCCCGCCCTATTCCCGGCACACGCTCGGCCTTCTTGCGCGCGTGGCTTCCCCACAAGATGAAGACTGTGGGCAGGCCCTGCTCGACCACGGCAGCAACGCAGGCATCGGTAATTGCGTCCCAACCGCGTCCCGCATGGCTGCCCGCCTGCCCGGCGGCGACGGTCAGCGTGTTGTTGAGCAGCAGCACGCCCTGCGCAGCCCAATGATCGAGGCTGCCGCTGTCCCTGCGCAACACGCCCAGATCGGTTTCGAGTTCCTTGTAGATATTGACCAGTGAGGGCGGCGGCCTAACCCCATCGGGCACCGAAAACGCCAGTCCATGCGCTTGCCCCGGCCCGTGGTAAGGGTCCTGCCCCAGGATCACTACGCGTACCTTGTCGAGCGGGGTCATTGCGAGCGCGGCAAGCCGTTGCCCGCGCGGCGGATAGATCACTTCACCGGCCAGCTCCCGCGCGCTCAGCCAGCCGCCCAGCTTGCGCGCTTCGGGCGATGAAAGCGCGGGGGCGAGCGCGGCGCGCCAGCTTTCAGGGATGGCCTGTTCGTTCATGAGCGCAAAATTAGCCGCTATTGCAGTGATCGGCCACCGCCTCTTTCCCTCTGTCCCCAATCGGCCTAAGGCTCGGGCCCTATGGCTGTATATTTTCACGAAGAAGACCTTCCCGAAGGCGTGCTGGGCCAAGGCCCGATTGCGGTTGACACCGAAACTATGGGGCTGATCACCCACCGCGACAGATTGTGCGTAGTGCAACTGAGCGACGGCAAGGGTGACGAGCATCTGGTGCGTTTCGCACCCGGCAGCGCCTATGACGCACCCAACCTCAAGGCTGTGCTGGGGGATCCGGCGCGGCTCAAGCTCTATCACTTTGCCCGCTTCGATCTGGCGGCGATCGAGCACTATCTGGGTGTCACGGCAGCGCCGGTGTTCTGTACCAAGATCGCCAGCAAACTGACTCGCACTTATTCAGATCGCCACGGGCTCAAGAATCTGGTCGAGGAACTGCTCGGCGAGAATATCTCGAAGCAGCAGCAGCTGAGCGACTGGGGTGCACCACAGATCAACGATGCACAGCGCGACTATGCGGCCAGCGACGTCCGCCACCTTCACCGCCTGCGCGAAGTCCTGATCGCCCGGCTCGAGCGCGAAGGGCGGCTGGAAATCGCGCAGGCCTGTTTCGACTTCCTGCCCACGCGCGCCCGGCTTGATCTCGCCGGATGGGCGAGTCACGACATATTCAGTCACGAATGACGATCCTTCGGGTTGGACCAGACTGATGACCTTATCGCAGCAGATTGAAACAACCCAGGCACTGGCCTTGCGCAGCCAGCGCCAGCACTTTGCCGCGCCCGGTGGATCGCACGACCGGTTGGTCCAATTCCTGGCACGGGCGCTGCCCATGGGGGTGGGGGTCGTCGTTGCCCTGATGATCATCACCCCGCTCTCACCCCGCGGCGAGGTGAGCTTTCTGCTTGATCGCAACAAGGTGGCGATGATCAACGAGCGGCTAAGTGTGGAAAATGCCATGTACCGCGGGCAGGACGATCAGGGGCGGCCCTTCACCCTTACTGCGGGCGATGCAGTGCAGAAATCGAGCCGCGAAGGGATCGTGCAAATGCACAATCTGGTGGCGAGCCTGCTGCTGGGCGACGGCCCTGCGCGGCTGAGCGCCAGCGATGGGATCTATGATATCGACAATGAGCGTGTAACGATCCCCGGCACGATCCGTCTGGAAGCGCGCGACGGCTATTCGATGATCGCCCGCAATGTCACTTTCGATCTAAAAACGCGGCAATTGCAAGGGTCGAACGGAGTGTCCGGTGCAGTTCCGGCCGGCTCATTTTCCGCCGACCGGCTGAAGGCCGATCTTGTCGCACGCACGATCATGCTTGACGGCAATGCCCGCCTTTCCATGACTCCCGGCCAGCTGCGCCTGCCCGGGCAATTGAGGACCCGCTGATGACCAATTCACCCGATATCGAAGGCCCTGATCCGCTGGCCCGAACAGCTACGCGCTGGGCGCTCGGCGCTTTCGCGCTAACCAGCCTGGCGCTCGGCGGCATGCAATTGCAGGCCCAGGCGATTGGCAGCCACGATTCGCGCGCGCCGGTCGATTATGCGGCGGACCGGATCGAATTGCAGGACCGGCAGAACCGCGTGGTCCTTTCAGGTAATGTCGTGATCACCCAGGCCGGGCTGACCGTCCGTTCGGCGCGCACGCTTGTCAATTACAGCGATGGCAAGGAACTTGGAATCGAGCGGATTACCGCGACCGGCGGGGTCACGGTCACGCGCGGCAACGAAGCGGCCCGCGGCGAGGTGGCCGTTTACGACTTCGCCCGCCGGGTCATCACCATGTCGGGCAATGTGCGGATCAACCGCGGCGGCGACACGCTGAACGGGGCGCGACTGGTGATCGATCTTGCCAGCGGCATTTCGAGTATGGACGGGCGCGCCACCGGCACTGCAACCTCCGGCGATCCAGCGGCGGAAAAGGGTCGCGTCAGCGGGCGCTTCTCCGTCCCGAAGGATTGATTGGTCCAGATTTATCGCCGCGCGGCAAAGCGCGTGATTTCGACCAGCCCATGGGCCAGCAGCAGTTCGGCCGCCTGGCTGTTGGCCATCAGCGCCCGGTGCAGTTCAATCAGCTTGGGGCCCAGACGCTCGAGCTTGCGCCCTGGCCATTTCTTCAATTGAGCCCTGATCTCGCGTTCCTCACGCCGGAAAATGCCTAGCGCCGCCTTCTGGCCGTAATCAAGCCTGTCAAACGAGCCCCGCAGCCCCAGCTGTGCGGTGATCTGCGTCAATTGCGCCGCGCGGCGCTCGACTGCGAGCAATACAGCGACCGGATTAAAGCCGTGAACGCGCATGCGTCGCAATTCGCCTTCGATCCGCCCCACCTCGCCCGCCAGTACCGCATTGACCAGCGGCATGAAGCCGTCTTCCTCGCTGGTCGCCCCGATCGCCTCGAGGTCTTCCGCGCTGACATTCCGGGGTGATTGGGGCGAAGCATCGCAATAAGTGGCAAGCTTGGTCACCTCCGATTGCGCCAACCGCACATCGAGACCCGATCCGCGCGCAATACGCTCGGCCAGATCGCCGCCAAGACGCAGGCCAGCGCTGTCCGCCATGGCCCGCACCGCGGCAGTGACCGAGCCCAGATCGGGCGGCCAGAACATCGCCACCAGCGCATCCTTGCGGCTCTCGAGCAATTTGGCGCAGCGCGATTTGTCGGTGGCCCCGGTCGCGATCACCACAACCGGTGCGGCCTGGCCCGAACCTGCCTCGCCCGTTTCTATGAGCAGCTTCAGCGCGTCATGCGCATCGTCGCCATTGGCGCGCACCACGATATGGCGGCTGTCCCCGAACAGCGAGGACGAGCGCGCCTCGTCGCCCAGCAAAACCGGGTCCTTGCGCAGATCGCCGCCTGACAGATCGACCCGCTCGCCGGCCTGCGGCATCATATCGATCAGGGATGTGGCGGCGGCAGAGGCTCCCGCCTCGTCAGGGCCGCACAGGAAGAATATCGAACAAGCCTGCGCTGCGCGCGGGGCGACCTGCCCGAAGTCGCGCTGGGTCGCCTTCACCCTCAGCGCCCGGTCATTGCGCGCGCCTGGTTTCGTGCCCTACCTCGCGCAAGGTAAGCGCGACACGCTGCACCATGCGATCGGCGAGATCGCGGGCGAGATTTTCGAGCGCGGTCTGCTCGGCCGCGATGGTCGCATATTCGCTTGAAACCACGTCGATCCCGGCATCGCTCGCGGCGGTCGCATCGAGCAGGATTGCGCCTGTGGAATTATCGACCAGCTGATAGCGCGCGCGCAAGATGCGGCGTTCGCGGCTGATCGTATCATCGTTGAGCACGCCCAAGGCCTGGAGCGAATCGTCGATCCGCACTTCGAGCCGGTATTGGTTCGAAGCATCGCCTGCCACGCCCAGCCGGTCGTTGAGGGCATTGCGCAAGAGCCAGCCTGCCCGCCCTTCGATCGCGGGCACTTCCACCCCGGCGAGCCCCTGCGCGACAGCGGCGCTGCTTCCGCCCGCGTACATCGGCTGCAGACCGCAGGCTGAAAGCGACAGAGAAGCGCAAAGAAGGGGCAGAGCACGCATCAGGTGACGATATTCACCAATCTGTCGGGAACCACAATGATCTTGCGGACTGTTGCCCCTTCAATCGCGCGGCGGATCTTCTCCGATGCCAGCGCCAGCGCCTCCAGGTCCTCTTTCGAAGCACCCTTGGGCGCGGTCACCGTGTCGCGCAATTTGCCCATGTGCTGGATCGCGATGGTCACCTCGTCCTCGACCAGCAGCGCCGGATCGTGGGGAGGCCAGGGCGCATCGGCGATCAGCCCGTAAAAGCCATTGGCATGCCAGGCCTCTTCGGCAAGATGCGGCATCATCGGCGCGGCGAGCAGCATCAGCGCGGCGATGGCATCGCTGCGGGAGGCACTGACCGGTGCCTTTTCCGCCGCCGTCGTCAGCTCGTAAATGCGCGCCACCGCCTTGTTGAACGACAGCGCCTCGATATCCTCAGCCACCGCGGCAATCGTCTGGTGCAGTTTGCGCGTCAGCGCCCGGTCCTCACCCTGCGCATCGGCATCATACTGTGCGAACAGCCGCCACAACCGCTGGGTGAAGCGCGCGCAGCCCTCGATTCCGGCTTCGGACCATGGCAGGTCACGCTCGGGCGGCGAATCCGAAAGCATGAACCAGCGCACCGCATCGGCGCCAAAGCGTGCGATGATCGTATCGGGATCGACCACGTTCTTCTTCGACTTCGACATCTTGATGACTCGGCCGATCTCGACCGGCAGGTCATCTTCCCTGAGCGTCGCGCAATCGGAGTTTCGTTCGACCTCGTCCGGGCCGAAATAGACTTCGCGCCCGTCCTCGCGCCGC